>Ga0272443_10000464_pt1 | contig 75139 bp, 72 predicted proteins | sample SSMAcet12_FD_193581 | JGI IMG/M metagenome (GOLD analysis project Ga0272443, IMG submission 193581) | Marine sediment archaeal communities from Little Sippewissett salt marsh, Falmouth, MA, United States - SSM-Acet-12 | ecosystem: Environmental > Aquatic > Marine > Wetlands > Sediment ...
GAATAGTCCTTAGATCGGCTCCGCCCTCAATCATGTGGGTTGCGAAACTATGACGGAATGAATGAGGCGTCACCGCTTTATCAATACCGGCTTTAAGTGCATATTTTTTTATAATTTTCCAAACCCCGACCCGCGAGAATCTATTTTTGCGATTGGAAAGAAACAACACATCGGTCTGCGCAGTCGTTTTGATTTTTTCCCTGACGTCGGTCAAATATTTCTCGACCGCACTTCTTGCATGATTACCGTACGGTACCAACCGCTCCTTATCTCCCTTACCGAGGACCTTGATAAATCCGATCTCATCATAAATCGCCGACAATTTCAAATTAATCAATTCCGAAATCCGCATCCCGGTCCCATACAACATCTCAAGAATAGCAACATCACGAATGCCGATTTTACCGCTTTTGTCGGGTTGACTCAACATACGCTCTATTTCTTCAACCGTCAGATAATCGGGATGATACCTTGAAATTTTCGGCACCCGCGCGAACTCGAACAGATTTTCATTTATCAATTCCCGCTCATATAAATATTTATAAAATCCCCGCAATGACGAAATCTTACGTGCAATTGATGCCGGTTTTCTATTCTTATCGCTCAGTTTAGCGATATAGTCATTAACGGTTTTGCGTTTGGTTTTAAAATCATCGGACAGTTTAAATTCATTTTTGAATTCAACAATATCCCGACGATACGCCGCCAGACTATTCTGTGACAGACCGCATTCCAGTTCGAGATATTGCAAATATTCATCAAGAATTAAATCTTTCGTCAAAGTCTGAGTCATATCCTTACCCTATTCGGCCACCGCCGTTACACAATACGCAACAACTTTTGCATCCGCCTTATCAATCATTTTGTGTGCCTCACGAATAGTCGCCCCGGTCGTGATAACATCGTCAACTATCATAACACGAATATTCGCCAACGAATCATTCATTACCCTGAAAGCTCCCTTAACATTTTCTTCTCTCTGACGAGGGTTAAGCCGGGTCTGATCCCTGGTTCGTTTTATTCTGACCAGACTATTTCGGTCCACCCGGACGCCTAATCCCCTACCAATTATATCGGTTAGAAGCGCCGCTTGATTAAAGCCTCTATTTTTCTCACGATAGCTATGGAGAGGAATTGGCACGATCGTATCGATTTTGAGCCATTTCAGTTGGTTCAGATACATATCCAATATCCGCCCGGCCAGGTCGTCGGCCAGCTTTTTATAGCCATAATATTTGAATCTATGGATAATCTCATTAAGCGGCTCGGTAAAATGCCCCAGGGCAAAAACAGGAAGTGAATATTCACCCGAACATTGAGGACAACTCGGGTTTTTCTCCAATACTTCACGACAATTGGCGCAGAATGGATAATCGAATTGCACTGCCCGATTCCAGCAGGAATCACACACCAGCGCCTTTTTTCGTTCTATAAATGTATCACAACAGAAACAAACAGGCGGATAGGCGACATCAAGAACATCATCGAAAAACCTTGTGAACGATTTTTGTATCCCCTCTAACATACATTTAATTTAAAGTTTTTTATATCGAGCAGAAATAAAATTCTTGAAAATTAGAAACCGATTAATTACTAAAACTTTCTATATACTTCCGCGCCGAATCGGATATCTCCCGGTCCGGAAACATCGTAATTAATTTACCCCAGTACTGTTTCGCCTCATCGTTTTTATCCATCGTTCGATAAACAATACCAAGATTAAAATATGCAATCGCATGAAGCGAATCGAGCTGTATCGTTTTTTGAAACATATCGACCGCACCGTCAAAATCCCCGGTTGCATGCAAACATGAACCAAGATCACATACAATATCAGGATCATCATCATTTATCGCCAACGCACGACGATAACATTCAGCCGCCACCGCATAATGACGATTATCCATAAACCGGTTACCCAACTCCACAAGGTCATTATAATTTTCCGGAAGATTGGCCAGCAGATCATCCATTGTCGTCATTTGATTTTGCGCCTCATGAGAATGTGTATCCCCGTTAACCGGTTTATCGCTGACGACAAAAAAGATTACCGCAAAAACCAACACGAATCCCGAGATATACAGGAAGTCGGAGAGCGAGCCTTTCGAGGGTGCTTTGCTCTTACCTTCGCTCCCCGATATATCACGCCCGCACGCCGGACAGAAACTTTGCTTCGATTTTATCTCACTACCACAAAAATTACATTTTGATTTATCTTTGGTCATTACTTGTCTCATTATATCTCTACATTAACAATGAATATACGAATATAAATTATATTTTTCAGATTTTAAATTAAGATAAAACCTTTTCCGTCCAAATTAAAACCGGCCCATCCCTGGGCCGGTCTAAATCCGCTAAGTTCTCCCCCTCACTATATAGCGGCAACTCTCCAAATACCTAACCATTCAATTTATAATACCAAAAACTCTAAGATAATGTTCCAATTATTTTTTAATTTTGAGTATCAAAAACAACCACGGACGAATCATCGACCACCACCCGACAAATGGCTTAATCTTGCTGTAATTCTTTTTCTCTTCGGGATAGGCCATCGTAATCGGCACTTCGGTCAATTTATACCCACCATTTAAAAAATGATAGTGAATATAATACTCCATCTCGTATCGATCCAGCCACGACTGCTCCAGATTAAATCGTTTATTATCGAATGGCGACAATTTATACGCACGAAAACCGCAGGTAATATCGGTTCCTTTGTAACCGGTGAAGATATTAACGATTTTCGTGAATATGCTTATCATCACTTTGCGAAACAAGGGAAGATTTGGAGACTTGCCGCCCGATAGATTCCGCGAACCCTGTACGTAATCAAAATCTTTTTCGACTATCGGCGCTACCATCCGGTCGATATGTTCGGGTAGCATCTTGCCATTGGACGCCATAATCACGATTATCTTATAACTGCGCTCTCGCCCGAAATAAATCGCCTCGCGGATACCGCAACCAATTCCGCGATTTTGTTCATGTCGAATCAAAAAGAATTTCTGTTCTTTCAGAAATTCATAACTACCGTCGGTTGAACCATCATCGACAAATAAAATATCATAATCCGGATTTTGCGGGAATTTTCCGACCAGCTTTTTTAGTTTTTCACCTTCATTGAACGAAAACAGGGATACAAGAATTTCAGATTGTGACATGATTACTTATCGTTTTCGGAATCGTACGGAAACCAGACATACGGTTTCGGGAAAGCATTTATAAAACATTTCAACTCATCAACATCTTTGATAACTCTCGCCGGATTACCCGCCACCACTTTTTTTGCCGGCACATCCTTAACCACTACCGATCCGGCCCCCACCAGTGCTTCACGACCGATTTTAACGGCCGGAAGAAACGTACAATTAGCACCGATACGAGCTTTATCTTCAACCGTCGCTCCTCCCCCACACTCTTTATATTTCGGGCAGTTCATCGGATGCGGGTCATCGGTAAACACTGTGTTCGGCCCAACAAACACATACTTGCCCAGCGTCACCATCTCCAGAAAACATCCCGAATGTATCCGACAACCATCCCCGATTTTATTTTCAAACTCTAAAACCGCATTAGTTCCGACCGAAACATTATTCCCGATTACATTATTTTCACGAATCGATGCCCCCTGCCCGCTCTGGAAATTTTCGCCAATTTTATTCCCGGCATAAATTGTCGTAAACGGACGAATAACGGCACGTAAACCGATAGTTAACTTTAACTCGCCATCCTCAACACCACGCGGCGGCTGACCAAGCACTACCGGCCCATGAATCACCGATCCGGCTCCGATTTCGACATTATCAAAAATCCTGACATCGCCGATCAGCTTGACATCTTTCACAGCTTTATCACCTTTCCACCCTGTCGCAATGACAAATTGGCCGCCTCTAATATCCGCACCGCGTTATAACCGGCGACACCATCGGTGAGTGGTTTTCTTTTTTGTTCTATCGAATTGACGAACTCTGATGCCACCAGATTTAACGCCTCAACCATTTCAATCCGCGGCGCCAGCATATCACCGGTACGATACTGCACCAGAAGATCGTACGCTTCCTCGCGCTTTTTAATATAATCCACACCTTTGTTGTAAATTTTTACTTTTTCCGATGGTTCGACATCATCGTACACAATCATCTTTTTCGAGCCGCATATCAAAGTTTTCCTTACTTTCACCGGCGCCAGCCAGTTAACATGAATATGCCCGATAAGCGGGCTGTCATACATAATCGAAATATAGGCAGTGTTTTCAATTTTATTCTCTAAATGCGCCACCCCGGTCGCCGATATCGCTCGCGGCTGTTTTTGCAGAAGATGATCCATTATCGAGACATCGTGCGGCGCCAGATCCCAGATAACATTAACATCATGCTGGAACAGTCCCAGATTAACCCGTACCGAATCAAAATAGTACAAATCACCCAGATCACCGGTCTCGATAATCTCTTTAATTTTTCGAACCGCTCCGGTATAAATAAATGTATGGTCAACCATTAAAGTCAGGCCTTTTTTCTCGGCCGTCTCAATCATCACTTCCGCCTGCTCCGAAGTCGCCGTCATAGGTTTTTCCATCAACAGATGTTTGCCATTGTCAAGCGCCTCCATCCCCAGCGGGAAATGCGTCGAAACCGGCGTGGCGATAACAATCGCGTCGATATTTTTATGGTGTAATATCTCGTTACTGTCTTTAGTTATAATTTTAATATTCGGATACAGCCGCGAAAGAAATTTCAATCGTTCCTCACGCAAATCGGCGACACCAATCACTTTTGCATTATCACAGCTGTTAAAATTGCGAACCAGATTCGGTCCCCAGTAACCACAACCGATTATACCGATATTTATCACATCCGACTCCTAATAATGATACTTGGCTTTATTGGCTTTCATCACTTCCAAAAATATACCAAACCGACCGTATTGTCTCCCGGCCGCAGGCGACAAATCATTTAGCCTCTGCTTTTGACTATCGTCATCTATATAATAAGAAATAACCGAATCGGACGAAAGTTGATATTTTGTCCAGATACGAGGGTCGCCCTTTTCGACAAACCTCTCAATCGATGTCGCATGATAAGAAAAACTGGGGACATAAGCGTACTCGGACGGCGTCGATGGATAATACCCGAACATATCAATAAATGAATAATCATTAGGCGTTCGGTTGCCGGTTTGGACTTTAAAATCAAGATAGCCGTACCTATCCAGCAGTTGATTTATTATTTGCTCATTAAGCGGGATCGAGCGCCAGTTGCGCATCTCCTGCATGTCCATACTATATATCAATTCGAATACATCGTATGTCGTTTTGTGATAATAAAAATCACTCACCGGGAAACGATCAAAATAAAACGGCGCCGTCTCACCGTTGGTAGTAAATAAAAATGGGGCCTTACGGTCATGGTTGGCCGTCATATCAATCACCACGCGGCATAACTCGCCCGGCTGAATCCTGAAACCGGGAGAGAAATATATCCTGACCCCGGCCGCCTGATTTTGGCTTTTAAGATGACATTTCCATTCCGACCAACCGTCGGCTGCCGAACCGAGTATTATAATCATCAACATTAACAGTAATACCGGAAAACCTGAAAATTTAATTGCCTGCTTTCTGCCGATATTATTCGATAATGATTTGAATAAATAGTACGACATAGCCATAAATATCGATGTTTTAATAAGTAATAATACCGCCACCGCTGATCCCGCCCCTATCAATGATATTAACGGCCACGAGGGGAAAAACAGAATAAATCCGCCGCCCAATATAATTAGAACAATCCTTACAATGGATATCGCAGGAATCGATGATTCAAACTTCGGATGAACATAATCATATATTTTTATTATCACCATCGCCGAAGCTATAATAATTATCGGCATCGCATTAAGATTGTATCTCGCCAGGGCATGAAATATGATATGAATAATTGTATAGTACAACGGTATCAATAATAGAAACACCATCCCTTTTTTGCGTTTTATAAATACAAAAAAGACACCGAATAACGCCGACAGGACAATCACAAAATGAATTATTCTACTGATTGTCTGATTTATCACAAACGACAGGTCCATATCATTATATGGCTGCGCCCATAACCGCGAAAATTTCTTTAAAAGTAAATTGCCGTACCCCGGCGGATTATCCAAGATCGTCTCTGACAATGACGCCAGCCAGAAATCCGGATTTACATAATCGAGATCGTACCCCTCATGCACTATCGACGAACTGGACCGTAGATTAGAGGTTGAATATTCGGGGTCACGGATTGCCGGACGGTCGAAGTACATACTGGTTATTATGAACCAGGGAATTGTTACCAGTATAAACGGTATAAGCGCCCGAAATAAAGGCGATATTATTTTTTTCAAATTGTCTCTATTGTCATAAATAAATCCGGCAATAAAGGGAGCAACCAATAAGATCGCGGTCGGTTTTGTGAGAACCAATAATCCCAGCGCAAGACCGGCTATGTACATATACGACGATTTACGATTATCGTACCACAGCAGAACCATATACAGCGTTAAAAGTATCAACAGCACCGTTATCTGCTCCGGCGAAACCATCCCGACCATTAATATAAACGGTAAATATAATATGTACAACACACCGGCCAGAATCGCCGCCCTTTTACCTATCAATCGAACCGTTTTCAGCATTAACAGCAATAAACACAAACAATCCAGAATCGAATTAACAATACGCACCAATGCAAAATCGTTTCCGAAGTCAGTTACAAATATAGCCGCTAAATAAGCCGGGAGCACCGGTCCCGACAGAAATAGATAATGCTCCGCGCGCGCGACAGTCGGAACAGGATAATGCAGCCATGCGATTTCTCCTCCATCCAAATATTTATCCATGGTATTGATAAATCGCGCCTGTGATGAGGCGGAGTCGACCGGCGTATCGAGTTCCGGATGACCGAAACGTTCTGAAGTTGTTAAATAATGAATCAATCCCAGCGCGGAGGCCGAATATATCCGGGCATCCCACATAACCGGAAGCTGACGCTGACTATGAACATAAATCAACCTTGTTCCGAGGCACAGGATAACGAGAATCAACAGGATATATTTGAATTTCGCCCCGGAAAACATAGATATTTAAGCCGGTTTGTTTTTAATCGTTCGATACCATTCGTACGTCCGACGCAAACCCTCGCGTAACGTCACCTGCGGCTGCCAGCGCAGTCGTGTCCGCGCCCGTTCGATATTCAGAACCCGACGCCTGATATTGTCGATATCCCGTCGGTCTATATGCTCATACCTGACCTCGCCGCCCATTATTTCATATAGAATCGCAACAACATCGACAATACTGGTCTCGGTTCCGGCGCCGATATTAAATACCAGTCCATCCGCCCGCGGCGATAACAGGGCCATCAAGGTTCCTTCGACGGCATCATCGACATACGTAAAATCACGCGTCTGGTGGCCATCACCATGAACCTGTGGCGCCACACCCTTATCGATCGACATGATAAATTTGGAAATTACACCGCAGTACGGGTTCGACGGATTCTGTTTTGGACCATATATGTTCGAATAACGTACAACTGTCACCGGCACAAAATACGTTTCATAAAAGGCATAGCAGTAATTTTCGCCCGACAGTTTCGAAACGGAATAAGGCGAGAATGTCAACGGGCTTTCGTCCTCGGTAATCGGAAGTATCCTCGGGTTACCATATACCGAAGCCGACGATGAATAGACTATACGCTTCGGTTTGGTCTCCCGCGCCGCCATTAAAATATTCAACGTCCCACCGATATTAACCCGGTAATCCTCCATCGGGTTTTTAGTCGAGATAATAATATTACGTGCCGCCAGATGGGCCACATAATCCGACCGCGCCATCAAATCGCGCACCAGTTCATAATCGGTGACCGAACCTTCGACAAATTCATAAGGGATATCGGAATCGATATTCTCCCTGTCGCCGGTAAACAAATCATCAAGAACGATAACCTTCCCCCCGGCGCGTACAATCCGCCCGACCACGTTTGAGCCGATAAAACCGGCCCCGCCGGTTACCAGCACTGTTTTGCCTGCAAAATCAATATTTATCACGACCTTTTCTCCTATTTTCTTAGTCGCAATCCGAGAAATATCAGCGGGCGTGCCAGCCGCCACCAATCGCGGAACGGTCTCATTTTTGTAAACTGCTTGCGCCCGCCATGATAATAAATCGTAATCGGAACCTCGGTCACTCGGATATTTTTACTTTTCACCGCTTTATATAATATATATGGCTCAAGTTCATACCTGTCAAGCCAGCATTGTTCGATATCTATCTCGGGTAAATCGAAGATAGACAGACGAAACGCACGAAAACCATTGGTCGCATCGGTGATTCGTTTTAACACCAGCAGCGAAAAAAAAGCGGAGTACAACTGCGTGGTAACTTTTCTGAACGGTCGATCATTAACCACGCGTCCACCATGCAACCGCCGCGAACCCTGCACGAAATCATATCTGTTTTTTATAATCGGTTGTACTACGCGATCGATTTCGGTCGGTTCATGCTGGTCATCTCCCGAAAGAATCGCACATATATCATAACCGTTTTCCCGACCAAAATTAATTCCGGTCCTGATACCGGCCCCAACACCCATATTTTTACTATGCTTGATAACCGTTGCCCCGGCGGCATTAGCCTCCTCGGAGGTACTATCGGTCGAGCAATCATCCACTACTACAATCCGTTCAACAATATCAATTTTCTTGACTTTCTCAACGACACGACCGATTTTCCCCTGCTCGTTGTAGGCCGGGAGAACGACATATATTTTATCCGGACTGGTCATTTTCGCTTTTCTCGAGTGCCTCTTTACCCAATTGAGACAGGGACAAACCCTCATTATATAAAAAATAAAAACCCATCAGCGTAACCGGGATAAACTGCGCCGCATGGAGCACCAGTGCGCACGAAACCGCCTCCGATGAAGTCGAGGCGATACCGTAATAACCGAGCGTCAGCACCACCCCTCCATGATACACACCGATAAATCCGGGCGACGACGGTATCAAAATAGAAATCGAAACCACCACCAGCAAAACGTACGATGCCGACAGCGGAAGATTGTATGGCGGCTGGTCCAATCCGAAAGCATAGAACACGAATACGTTGGAGATACCCATCGCCAGCCAGAGAAGAATCGTATGCACTGATACCCAGAAAGTATACCGCCAGTTTTTAAGAAACATTAATCCTTTGGAAAATTTTATGACCGTTTTTTGGATAACATCCTTCACTCTATCCGGGAGGAAAAACAGGTAACGGGTTATAATTCTTCCGGCCCCTGCCGGACGCATCACCACCGCGACCGCGAATATTAATCCGATTATGGCCACCCCCAAAGACAAAGCGGCACCCAATTTAAAACGATCATCGAATTTAGTCGGAATGAACCATAAAATTACAGCCAGGATTAAAAGCAGGGCCAGAAGATCGAACACCATCCGCTCGATAAAAATCGTTGCCAGCGAAGCCGACTTGGTCACTTTTTCATTCTTATGCGCCAATGCGTAGGCACGAACAAATTCGCCCAGCCTCAACGGTAAAACATTGTTGGCCATAAATCCGATACAAGTGGCCGACAGCAGTTTCCCGTACCGCGGCGCCCCAATCGGCTTAAGCATATACTTCCATCGTTCCGCCCGCTGAAACATTGCCAGCGCCACCAAAAACATATTGGGAAGCAACCAGAAATAGTTGGCCTCTTTCAACGCCCCGACCAGATCGCTAAAATTTACATTCCTGAATATGATAAAAATAAGAACAACCGAAATGAGCAGTCCGATAACAAATGACAATAATTTTTTCTTCAGCATTATTTGCTTCTCTGCGATACCACCATTTCGAGGATTCCAAGAAATTTATCGGCGGCATCATCCCAGTTAAATTTCTTGCTCCATTCCATCCCGCCCTTCTCCAGTCGATTCCGTGTTTCCTCATCGGTTAAGATATTTATCAACTTCTCCGCCAGATCTTCGGTCCTGCCGTACTCATATAAAAATCCGGTTTCGTTCGGCCGCACCGAATCACGTAAACCGGGCGAATTGGCCGCCACCACCGCCGTTCCACAGGCATTCGCCTCGATATTAGTTAATCCCCACCCCTCTTTAAGCGACGGATACACCGCCACATGACTGCGTCTGAGAATCTCGACCTTTTCTTCCAGGCTTACAAATCCGGGAAAATCAACCTTATCTCGTATTTTTAATTTACCGGCCAGTGTTTTTAATTTCGGAAGATAATCACCCGCCCCCACGATTTTTAATTGAGCTTCCGGAACCGTTTTCAGCACTTTATCAAATGCAATAATCAGGTCATCTATTGATTTATATTTTTTAATCCGTCCCAGATACAAAACCGTAGGTTGTTTGTATTTTTTCACTATCGGATCGAAATTGTACGTATCGTTGTCTATTCCGCAATGTACTATTGAAATATCTTCGCGATCGACACCGCGCGCAGAGATATCATCAGCGGTCGATTCCGATATTACATTAAATTTCCGCCCCTTATAAATCCAGACCATCGGCCGCTCAGCCAGATAGATATATGTCCCCAGAAGAAAATTAATTTCCTTAAAGACAGTAGTTGCGAACAGATGCGGTACCACTACCAATGTCGGCAGACTCAGATATAGCGGCGTATAAAACGGAATCTTGTTTATATCCTCAACGAGAACATCATAATTATTTTGCTTGACCAATTTCCTGAGTGCGAACGGTGCAATCAAATTAAAATTAAATCTATTGCCGCGCCTGATGATTTTTATCCCATCGATTGTTTCTTCCGGAAGCGACGAATCATAACCGGAACAAAACAGCGTTACCTTATGACCCTTACCTGCTATCCGTCGAAGCAACTCCTCGAGATGTACTTCCGCACCTCCGGCCTGTGGATTACTCAAATCCTGCCAATTCAAAGCCAGTATGTTCATGATTATTGTCCTTCAAGCGTATCTTTTGAAGGATCAACTGCCTCTATCTCACGTAGTAATTGTTTTGATTCGTAATCTTCGGGATGCCGAGCGACCCAGTTGGTTACCAGTACACGTAATTTACTATACTGCTGAGTCCGATACAATGTCCCCGCCAGCGCCTGAAAAGCATTAACATAATCGGGATATAATTGATGGGTCCGTTCCAGGACCTTAATCGCCTCATCCTGCCGTCCCGCTATCCGCGCCGATATCGCCCAGTTGAAATATAACATCTTCTTATCCTGAACCGGTGTACTGCTTACAAATGCCTCCAGCGTATCGAGCCGTCCCATCTCACCGAACAATTGCGCCAAATAAACATATATATCATTCGATTTTGGAAGGATTTTCAAACCTTTTTTGATATGTTCAAAAGCCCCGTCATAGTCTTTTGCCTTACGCAGCGAATCAGCCAACAACAAAAATCCCTGGGCATAGTTATTTATCAGCCGACGGGTACTTTCATTTTTATAAATAGTCGAATCGGATATGCCCCGATACGAGTAATCTTCTTCATACAATTTACGCGTTAAATCATAATTCATCTGATCCTTACCCTGCGTATGTGACAGGTGATATACCATTCCCTCAAGCACCAGTAAATCCTCGATTGATTTTCCGCGATAGCGGCGATTTTCTTCCGACACCGTCACCGTAAAATAGATTGGACATTCCCAGTTGTTATGGTATATCAAATGATCCAGCAAAAGATCCTGGATCCGATGCCGGCTTCCATCCTGCCCTATATACGGCCTTAGATTATCAATCTGGGCATCGGTCCATTTGATTGGAAGATCGAACTTGTCACGAAGTTGTTTGATATACCAGTCGGTATTCCCCAGCGACAAATTAACTACCCTGACATCTAGTCGGACACCATACACCTCTTGTAAGCACCAGGTCGGGAACGTATCATTATCGCCGTTGGTCACCAGAATACCGTTCGGGCCACACGATTTGAAATAATTTTCGGCGTAATCATACGCCATATAATTTCGCGACCGGTCACAGTAAAAGTAATTCGATTTAAGCGGAATAATCGGCATCAAAACCAATAGTGAAGAAATCCCAAAGGCGGTTTTTTGTATTCCAGGACCGAAATTTTTAAACGAATCCCGTACCAGACTAATAAAGGCAGCAATTCCCAAACCGATAGCCAGGCCGAAAAACACGAATCCGGGTGTGAAGAAATAGTCACGATTACGAACTTCAAGATAATCTCCTCCGGTAACCGGATTTATCCGTGTCCCATCGGCGAAATTCATATATAGTACAATCCCCAGACAACATAAAACCACCACCACAAAAAACGGCAGACCTATATCCGGTTTTCGACGAATCGTCTCCCAGATACCGAACAAACCCAATATCAGCACAATAAAAAACCGTCGCCCATGCGCCCCGTACTGGTCTTTAAAGAAATGCCAGAAGCCCATCCGAACGTGATCCCCGAACTGGTTTTTCCATTCGGCGCGCCGGACAAACATTCGCTCTACCATAGATTGCGCACCATACTGCTTGCGTTCCAGATACCCGACCACCGCCGCAAATGAGCGTGACGGATTATTCTCATCGATATTCGGATTATGCGCCGATCGAATCGGGATAAAAACATGAATAGAATAGCCTAGTATTCCCAGCAACAAAATCGTTATCGCAGTTTTCCAGCTCTTATCTTTTAATACAATTCCGATAATTATTATGCCAACCGCACCGATCACCACACCCCATACCATCTGCCAGAAACCGAGAATAGTCAGCGATATGACACCAATGCCAATCAACACCAGCCAGTTAATAAAACGCCATATAATCGACACCAAACCGATAGTAATTAAACCGGATATTATCAGGAATGCATGGTACCCGCTGAAAACCGTACCGATGCCGAATAGGACACCGGGTAGTAATGAATATACACCCGGTATCAACCACATCTCCGCCTCAACCGGATTGTCTCTTTTTGTATAGTAGGTGACCAGACAATATATTCCCCATAGAATCAGGCCAAAAAATCCGATCCACCCAATCGGAATCGAACCGATGCCTGAAGACAGATTGGAATTACACGACGCGGAAAGATTTCCGATTAACGCATCAAGAATTATAAAATAAAGCGGGAACAGCGCAACGACATATAATCCAAGCGTGACTTTTATTTCCCGTTTAAATTTCCCCAAAAAGATGGCATGAAATAAATAAAGAATAAAAAATACGAAAATCGGGATATAGTAGGCAACCTCGCCCGGTTTCGAGGAGAGATGAAACAAAAGATATAACTCAACAATAAAGAAAAGCGCGACCATAGTCCACTCTCTCGGTCCAGCCTCTTTTTTTAAAATAAAATAAAGCCCGATTATCGGGATAATTGCAAATATTGTCAGATGTATCCCTACCCCAAGCATAGCCAGATACGCAATCAAAAGCAGATACCGTCCACCGGCCGGACTTTCTTTAGTATCGAAATATTTCAGCGCCAGCCAATAGATGGCCATCATCATCATCATCATCGGGGCGTACACTTCAGCTTCAACCGCATTAGTCCAATTGGTATTTGAAAACGCCATAAACAACGAACCGGTCAAACCACCGATATAAACAACCAATCGGTCATAAATATTTTTTTGTTCCGTAAACCAGAAACGAATCAACCGCACCGTCACCAGATACCCAAACAAGGCTGTCCCCGACGAGCTCACCACCGACAGAAGATTAATCCTTGCGGCGATATCGGCCGCAATCGGAAAAATCGAAAAGAACCGGCCCAGGATTATATATAAAGGCGATCCCGGCGGATGCGGGATTCCGAGAATATATGAACAGGCGACAAATTCGCCGCAATCCCAAAACGAAAACGAAGGCGCTTTCGTCATGTAAAATATTATGAATGTAAACAAAAAGACAAAGCCGGCTAAAGCGGCATTGATTCTGTCAAAACCAGGCTTTTTTACAATATCCACATTTGACCCGTTCAACTTTTCCTCGTCTTATTATTTTCAGCTAACTCCTTATACAAAATAGACTTTGAATATAATAAATATTTTATTTTTGTCCAGACTGAAAAATATGTGAATAGATAAAAGTAGGGCAGGTCTCCCCGAGACCTGCCTTTTTCAAACTGGCAGGAGTCGGGGACTCCTGCCCTACATTCTATTATTATCCGAAATCAGCTTATTTACTAGCCTGCGTCGAGCCGAGCTGGCGGATTACACGAGTTACCGGGACAGTAAACCGTGAATGATTGTCATCGTTTAATTCAAACGTAAACGATTTATTAAATTCCTCGGACTGATATTCATTTTTAATCTGAACTTTACCCTCGGCCGTCTTCCCCGCTTTGACAACTTTCGGAAGATCAATATCGAAATATTCCTCGGGATAATAAACCATCGTCAACTCAATATCATTATCCGATTTGTTTTCAATCGAAAACTTAGACTTATCCCGCATCTTCTCGCCAAACTTCGAGATATCAACCTTATAAGGATTTATCACGATCGGTTCGGTTAGATCCATCTGCGTTTGAACATTCGTTTTAATCTTTAATTCTTTTGTCGGCGGAGTCGCATTGGATGAAATCTGTATCGATCGCGACGATTCCCCTCTGTATTGCCGGGTGCTGAAAACTATTTCCAGATAAGTGCTGTCACCCGGATTTAAGACATTCTTGTCAAGCGGCGCTTTGGTGCATCCACAACTGGTCTTTACTCTGCTTATTTTAAGCGTATCCCGGTCGCCTGCATAGATCCAGAAAGCACAGGTTACTTTTGCATTTTGCGGCGCATAACCAAAATTAAAATCGTCGGCCGAAACCGATATTTCCGATTCTCCCCAGACTACCCCTATGATAAATATAGATACTATTAAAATTATAAACATTTTTTTCATGACCATCTCCTAAGATAGAAGTTTCTGTGTCGCCTGTTTAAGCAGGCTAGATGACTTATTACGAAAGATGGGAAAAACTTCGTCTATTTCACAGCATCCCAGATCAATAATGGCCCTGATTAATAACTGCACATCTTTTTCACTTTTTAATTCTGAGATTTTCAAATGACAGGTTTCGCTACACTCGCCTACAATCAAATGTATCTCTTTGATATCAAGCGAATCCAGAAGCGCCGTCGATTTACTTCGTTCCATCCCGAGATTATCCAGCAAATGATCGATCCCCTTGCTATCAACCGCAATACTGCGATCAATCCCGGAGATAGAAATCGCATAACCGACTTTCTCACTATACTGGAACGGAACCAGCGCGATAAACAGCAACACAACAACCGCCACACCAACCACCCATACTCGAAATGACCTGCGACCGAGGAGAAATGCCGATTTCTTACGATTTGTAAACGTCTCGGATTGAGTTTCGGCCTTGACCTTAATATCGGCCAAAGACAGTTGACTCTCAGGAGCAGTTGAGCCAACTCGGGAGATATCATCACGCAAAGCCTTCTCCGCCTTCACAAGCGCGGCACATTTCGAACAATGGGACAGATGATCCATCAGCGCCGTATCGCGGCTGAAGACTTCGTAATCCCAATCGGCCTCACTCAATCTTTTTCGAGCTCGGTAACACCGCATAAACTTTTGATTCCTCTTTAAATTCGGCCCCGCTCTTTTCGGAGTAAAGACCGCTCAGTTTTTTACGCATCTTCCGTCGCGCTCTCGAAAGACGCATCTTTATAAATCCTTCCGTTTTGGAAAACAACTCGGCCAATTCGGTGATTTTCCACCCCTCGAGTTCGGCCATCGTGACAATAATCCGATCGTCGGTCGACAGACAATCCAAAGCAAAATCTAATCTTCGTCTGGCCTCGTAACTATCGGATGGATTGACCGATGTAAGCGAGTCGAGTATTATCAAAGGTTGTATTTTCACTTTTTGCCACCATCGGTTTCTGAAACGGGCCTTATAGGCATTGTTAATTATCCTGTAGAGCCACGGACGAAACGATTCGATATTCCGCAAATCAGCGAAACCGTTATAGGCCTTAATAACCGCATCCTGATAAAGATCGTCACCGTTTTCGTCGCCACCCGTAAGTTTGAAACAATATCTTCTGGCCTTTTCATGTTCGTTTTCGATCAGCCGCCAGAACTCATTTCCGCACTGTAATAGATCTCTGTTTTTTCCCATCTGAACCAAAGATGCTTTTCCGCCTCAAAAGGTAACAATTATTTTCAACTTTTATATAATTATGGTGGAATAAAGTTCTGGGAATAATAATGGTAGGACAAAATCCGAGTCCCGACGATTTATTGACCGTACAATGTAGTTCCGCCGCATTTATATATCAAAAAGGCCGGAATCTTTTCACCATTCCGACCTTTAAGTTTTTATAATTTCTATTTCAATTTAAATCAAATGAAATCTACCCTTCCGTCTCCCCCTCCTCTTTCTTCACCTGCTCGTGCAATACTCTATCGAGAATACCGTTCACAAACGAGGCCGATTCGAGTGTACTATACTTTTTCACCAGTTCAATTGCTTCGTTAATCGCCACTTTAATCGGGATATCCGGCATAAATTCCACCTCACACATCGCCATCCGCAGGACATTTTTATCCACCACCGCAATCCGTTCCAGTTTCCAGTTGGTTGCCAGCGACTCGATACGGTTATCGATATAATCGAGATTGCTTACAACGACATCATACAGTCGTTTCGCAAACGCCAGTGTCTTTTCATCCAGCCCCCCTTTTTCGATAATCGACTGAACAATCTCTTCTTTGGTCAACTCGCCCAGCTCATTGGCATAAAGAGCTTTCAGGACATATTCGCGCGCGCGCCGTCGATTACTCATTTTTTGCCTAGTTCACGATACAGGTTGGCCATCTCGATACCGGCCTGTGCCGCATCCCAGCCCTTGTTACCGGCCTTCGTCCCGGCCCGTTCAATCGCCTGCTCGAGCGTGTCGGCCGTCACCATACCGTAAATAACCGGCAGACCTTTCTCCAGCGCGATTTTTGCGATACCTTTCGAAGTTTCATTGGCGATATAATCAAAATGCGGCGTATCGCCTTTAATTATCGCACCCAGACATAAGACCATATCATACTTTTTCATTTCGGCTATCTTACTCGCCGCGTACGGTATTTCGAATGAACCCGGCACCCAGGCGACACAAACATCGGTCTCTTTCACCTGATGCCGTTTCAGGCAGTCAAGCGCCCCCTCGAGAAGTTTCGTCGTCAGAAGGCTGTTGAACCGTCCAACAACGATTCCGACTTTCAGCCCGGAACCGTTCAAATTCCCGGCAATCTCTTTGTAACTCATTTTATCTCCTACAACGTTGATAATAAATGTCCCAGTTTATCCCGTTTAGTTTCGAGATATTTCAGATTATGCTTGGTCGGTTTGCACTGTATCGGCACCCGGTCGGAAATTTCCAGACCGTATCCACCCAACCCAACCACCTTTTTCGGATTGTTGGTCATCAGCTTAATTGAACTCAAACCGAGATCGACTAAAATCTGCGCCCCGACACCATAATCGCGAAGGTCGGCCTTGAATCCGAGATCGTTATTGGCCTCGACCGTATCTTTCCCCTGATCCTGAAGTTTATAGGCGCGAATCTTATTGGCCAGACCGATACCCCGACCTTCCTGACGCATATATAATAAAACACCCTGTTTTTCTTTTTCTATCATCTGCATCGCCGCCGCCAGTTGCTCACCGCAGTCGCACCGCGCCGAACCGAAAACGTCACCGGTCAGACACTGTGAATGAACACGAACAAGCACATCCTTTTTACCGGCCACATCACCCTTAACGACTGCCAGATGATGATGATCATCGTACTGTGAATTGTAAAGATGCAATTTGAAATGTCCCCACTTGGTCGGAAAATCAACCACCGTGATTTTTGACACCATTTTTTCATGGTGCCGACGATATTCAATCAAATCCTGAACCGTAATCAGTTTCAAATCGTACTTGTCGGCTATCTCGCGAAGTCGTTCAAGCCGCGCCATAGTTCCATCATCATCCATTATTTCACAGAGCACCCCAACCGGTTTCAAACCGGCCAGTTTCGCCAGATCAACAGTCGCCTCGGTATGCCCGGCACGGGTCAGTACCCCGCCCCTACGAGCCTGGATGGGAAACACATGCCCCGGCCGACACAGGTCGTCCGGACTGGTTGTTTCATCGACAATAATCTGTATTGTCCGCGCCCGATCGGCCGCCGAGATACCGGTTGTCACACCACTGCAGGCATCAACCGACACAGTGAATTTCGTCCCGTGCAAAGCAGTGTTCGCTTCGACCATCGGGTGAAGTTTCAACTGGTCTATCCGATCCGATGTAACAGGTGTACATATCAAACCACGACCATGCACCGCCATAAAATTAATCGCTTCCGGGGTGACTTTTTCTGCCGCCATAATGAAATCGCCTTCATTTTCACGATCCTCATCATCAACCACCACCACCAGTTTACCTTTCTTAATATCTTCCACCGCTTCGGGTATTGTATCGAACTTTATCATTACCTCTCCAACGAATAAATTACCATCCGTTTTCTATTAACTTATCTATGGTTAAACCACTTTTTTTATCCTTTTTCAATAACCTCACCGCATACTTCCCCAAAATATCAAATTCGAGATTAACATTGTCGCTTTTCCGTAACGTACTAATCGTCGTTTCCGTTTGAGTAAAAGGAATCAGGTTGACCGAAAATTGGTTGCCTTCAATCCAATTAATCGTCAAACTGATACCGTTAACAGCAATCGAACCTTTCTCGACAACATAGTCATCAAACTCATCAGGATATTGCACTATCACTTCAAGAGATTCACCGACTTTTTTGATATCCTCAATTTTACCGGTACAGTCAACATGTCCACTGACAATATGCCCCCCCAAGCGCCCCGATAGCTGAAGCGCTCTTTCAAGATTTACCTTATCCCCGGTTTTGTACTTACTTAATATAGTCAGACTGACCGTTTCCTGCGACGCTTCCACCGTAAAACTATTTTTATCAAAATTTATTAACGTCAGACAACAGCCATCAACCGCAATCGACTCGCCCATCACCAGATTTTCAAACATCTCATCATGCGCCGGCGCTACCGTTAATATTTTATAATTGCCGCGTGACTCGATTTTTTTAACCGTCCCGCCTGTCTCTATAATCCCGGTAAACATCCTCTACCTCTTCGGATAACCGATAAACAGCATATCCGGTGCATACGTTTTACAATAATACTCACAATTACCAAACACCACCGCCCGCGAAATTGTTCGAATATTTAAATCACCAATCGCACTGATACCGTTTCCGATAATCTTGGGTGCAATACCCAGATAATACTTGTCAACCAGACCGGCCTTTAAAAACGAAGTCGCCAGAGAACCGCCTCCCTCGACCAGAAGCGAAGTAATCCCGAATTTCCCCGCCTTATCCAGCAAATCAACAAGAGACAACCCGTCTTTATTTTCCTTGATGGTCCAGACGATCAGGTTTTTCGATTTAACTTTCGCTGCCGCCGGTACAGCTTTCGCCGTTGTCGCCAGAATAGTTTTGGCATCATCATTGTTTTTAAACAACTTTAACTTTTTCGGGAAATTTGCACTACGCGAAACGATAATACGATACGGATTTTCGCCCCGCACCGAACGGACCGTTAACTGCGGATTATCACTCCGCATCGTCCCGCTTCCAACCACGACGGCGTCATTCTCGGCGCGAAGCCGATGCGCCAGCTTGCGCGCCCTCTCACCGGTTATCCATTTCGAATTACCGGTGACAGTCGCGATTCGTCCATCCAGTGTCTGCGCCGTTTTTAATATTACAAACGGTCGCCCGGTTTGAATGTATTTGAAATAAACTTCATTTAACTTCAGAGCTTCTTTTTTTAAAACACCGGTTTTTACTTCGACCCCCGCCTTGCACAACTGACGAACGCCCTTGCACCCCACCAGCGGATTAGGATCAGTCGTCGATATAACAACTCGTTTTATCCCCGCCTGAATAATCGCCACCGAACAGGGACCGGTACGACCCTGATGGCAGCACGGTTCCAAATTAACATATAAAGTCGCCCCGCGAGCCTTCTCCCCGGCATCCTTGAGCGCAATGATTTCCGCATGAGCTGTCCCGGCCTTTTTATGATAACCCCGGCCGACTATAAAATTATTTTTTACGATTACCGCACCGACCAGCGGATTGGGCGAAGTTTTCCCGCGCCCTTTCTCCGCCAGAAAATGGGCCAATCGCATATATGTCAAATCTTTTTCAGAGGCCACAAAAAAACCCCAAATGTTATTCGGGGCGTACGATATAGACGGATAGAATACACCGTTACAATTCTTCTCCCATCCGGACTATACCGTCGGTATCGGAATTCCACCGATTCAACCGGCTTTCACCGGCTCACGGACTTTCACCGCCGGTCGAGGAGTTACGCCTCGCCCCGAAGAATTTCGCTTAATATAATAATAACTGGGACGAACGCAAGCGGAAATTAGGATAAATCAAGACTAATAAAAACGGCCGGGATATCTCCACCGGCCGTTACTAAAGGAATAAATTGGGATACCAAATTAACTAATCGTAACCTTTTCCGATTCACCATTCAGAACCGATATCATACGATTGGTCGATTCCTCCAGCGAATTAAAAATCCGTCCCGCTTCATCGGTATCGCCGAGCCCCCTCAATTTGAGTAAATCCAGCGACCCTTTTAGATTTGTCAGCGGTGATTTTAATTCTCGTCGAATATCGATTTCGGTCGGACCATAAATATACTCCGGATTATTCTCTTTTCTCTCTTTTAAAATCGCCCGACTGAACGAAAATATTTTAACCGCATCGGCAATACGTGTCGCGATTTCCCGACAAAAAGTCATTGTCGCCGGTTTGTACGAGAACCGATCCCAGTTACGCATCTCACCCAGAGTAATCAAACCATACGTATAACCATTCACAACAATCGGGACAATCAATGCCGACTGCATGTTCTTAAATACCAGCGCCCCCGCTTCATTTACATTCATAACTGTCTCGGGGTCATTCTGGTTTATTAAAAGCGGACGGTTCTCCTCGATAGCCATCATGTGCCAGGGTGTCATTTCTTTGGAGATAACCGTTTTTTCAACCTTGATATCATCAAATGGTCGGACGCTTTTCAACGAGCGTGTATGCAGATCGGTTCGTGATTTGTCAAGTACGCTTATTCGCACCATCGTTGTGCCCACATTCTCCATCAGCAAATCGGTCGCCGCTTTCAGTACCATATCCATATCGGTGCTGTTTTGTATAATAGAATCAAAGGCCGCAATAGCCCCAAAATACCGATCGCGCTCATAAACGGTCCGACGCCCGATTTCGGCTTCCACCGCCGATGCCATTACCGCTGTCATCATCTCCGCTCGGTGTTGATGCCTGCGTTTGAAATAATTCACCCGCGGATGCCCCAGAGTTACAACCGCGATTACCCGGTCATAATTTATAATCGGCAGCGCCACCAGCGATCGCTGACCGCAACTGGCCAGAAGTGAATCGACTTCGGTCAGGCCGGAAGATATATCCTGAATCAGCAGACTCCGACGTTCATTCAAGACCGATTCGATCTGGGTATTTTCTATCGGGAGACAACCCCCGCTTTCCAATAATACGCGACGATCCATACCAATCGTATAACGCCGCAGATTTTTCCTATGCCGGTCAAGTACCGCCAGCGAGAAATACTCGGCGCCCAGCGCACGATTGAACAGCAGATGAAAATTCTGAAGATTGCTCTTGATATCTTTCCGCATCGCAGTTACAGTCTGCATCTGACGCAGATACTGCAGGGTATCATCGATATGTATCTGTTTTTGACGACGGTACTGGGTTTTGATACGAAAGGATAAGGTCCTTTCGATTTTTTCCAGAGCCATCCTGTCATCGGCGCTGACTTCGATATTTTCTTCTCTCCAGAATAATATCACCGCCTGCAGATTGTTTTTCACCTCGACCAGAAGCGGGAATGTGACTCCGAAAACATTATTAACATCTTCAAGAACAGTTAAGGCGTTGGTTGTATCGAATTGTAATTTATCAAGTTTTTTCGCACTGTCATCGGGATCGAACAAGTCGGTACATAAAAAATGCCGCTTCCGATGATTCAACCGATAAACCGCCGCACCGGAAAAATCAAAATTCTGACAGATCAATTTCGGGATTCGATCAAATATATTATTTATCTCTTTTGTCTGAATCGTCTCGAACAATATCTCTTGTACCAATTGCGACTTTTCGGCCCGATTATCAGCCTGACTGATAGTCCGACGTTTAACCGGCAGCCAGATCGATACCCCGGCAATCATCAAAGCGATACCGGTAATTATCCCGATCGCTTCAGAAAGATCAAAATATATACTCTCGGACAAAAACGGAACCGCCTCGAACCACCCCTGGTGGTTCAACAGTCTCAGAAGCGAGACAAAAAATAACACCGATATCCCCGTTGTTGTATAACGGTAACTCTCCCTGTTTTCAATGAAGGTTCTCTCTTTAATCCGTACCAGGAAGATAAAAAGTAACACAAAAACCATTGTAAAGAACATGTCCAATATAAACTGTGTCATCATGACACCCCGTACGTTATAAGTTCCTGATATAAAAACACTTGCTTCTTAAATTCTATTTCGGCAAATCGGGACGATTCCATTAACGAAGTCAGGCCTTTTATAAACAAAGGAATCCTTCCCACATTTATAGGCCGACTCCCATTATTTAGACAAAGAGAAAATCCCGACCAGCCCGGTTGACGTCAGGTAACCGCCTAATTAACAACACCTTGCCCACAAACAGCATCGATGGCATCCGGCTTGCATAATTGCCTGATAACTGGCTTTGAAAATATTTAACTGCTCGTCTTATATGAGGGAGGAAAAATGAAAAAATTCCTTTTTAATCTGGGACTTCTAACCATGGCGGTAATTCTTATGGCCGCCATAACCTGGGTCGGATGCTCCGATACGCCGACTTCGACCGAGACTACCAAAGATATTTCCTCGCAGAGTCTGACATCGTATTTCCCGTTGTCGGGCAACAGTAATCTCGATTTTGAGGTTATCGACTATGTGTCCAACGATACCACACGGCAGAGATACGCTGTCGGAAGCGCAAACGAGTTCAGCAGTACCCAGACTGTTTACGGCTGGATAAGTTACGATGTTGAACATCCCTACTTCGTTGATACCGGTTACTTCTGTCTCGATAACGGGGTCTTGTACTATTACAGCAACCTCTACATGAGGCCCGAGGCGATTCTGTCAACACCATTCGAAGTCGGAAAAACATGGGCGCGCTACACCACCACGAAAGGACTCCTCGACAGCGGAACCGTAATTGATCTTAATTACGACTACGAAGTCATCAAGTACGATAACGGTTCGGGTGACGATTACAACGGACTGAATGATTACAATCCGTACGGTATTGGCGAAAATGACAATAATGGCGACGGATCATACAAGAACTTCCCCTCTTCGGGAAGTAACTCCTATGAGATTACGGCCGTAGAAACCGTGACACTTAAAAGCGGCACCTCCTACAACAATTGCATCTGCGTTGGAAGCACCAACGGGGACTACCATTATAATTACTGGTATGCACCGGGTGTTGGTCTGATAAAATATGTTCTGGGACAGGACCAAAATGACTATCCGAACGGAAGAGTCGTCGGAGAAAAAGTTCCGGGATGGAACTACTGATCGTCTGTAGTAACATCTATTCGACCATACGGCCGGGCGGTTTTTCTATCTCCCGGCCGTTTTTATATGCATTTTTTAATAAAACCGGGGAATAAACACATTTATCCGAAATAAATTTATCGACCAATCGATTGGGCACAATTTCGAAATATCGATTAACCACCCCAATCCCGCTCCGTTTGTTTTTATATATTTCCTTACCCGCCGCTGAAGATAAACTCGATTGTTTTGGGTTTTGTTTTGTCTCTTTTAACGATTCATACAAGACAATATTTTTAAGTCCCATCTCACAGGCCATTTTTTTGAGTATCCCGGTTCCGATTTTATTAACAAACGAATCCGGTCCGACACGATCCGCCCCGATTACAAAATAATCGGCGCTTTTCATCAATTCGGGAAGCATCATATCGACACATAACTGAACCTTAATACCGCATCCGGCAAGAAACTCGGCCATTTTCCGTCCCTCGCCCGCCGGACGTGCCTCGGATACAATCACCGATTTAATTTTATTATGGTAATGTTTTAATACACGTTTAACCAAACCCGATTGGCTGTAGGTAACTATTGTAACTTTTTTCCGGAATATATCACGGCAATTTTCGATTACTTTATTATCGACATCTCGAAAATCAACCAGAGCGGATTCAATATAATCAATCAGCCTCTCTCTATTCTGTTTCGTATTATCATACCGACTTAATTTCCGATGAATTGCTTTTAAACCATTTTTCACCAGTGCCATCGAAGAAAATGTATTTATAACCTCTTTATTAAACAGGATCAGATGTGAGTATTGTTTTTTGGTCAACGACGGCTGTTTTAAATATTTTAAAATATATTTCAGCGTAATCTCAAAAATTTCCGATGAGCCGGACTGGTTGTTTTTTAAAATTTTATTCTCGACCTGACTGAATGTCATTGACAGACTTTTTTATAATTTTTAAAATGTAATTTCGCGATTTTACCCAGTTCCTCGCGCCCATACTTCGCAACAAACTTCCGCGCCGCCTCATCGACATTGCTCCCCGCCCCTTTCGGCAGTGTCATCGCGTATAATTCCGACAGCTTCTTCATCTGCTGAATATATCCAGCCCGCGCCAGTATCGAGCCGGCCGCCACCTGCACTATGACCTCGGCCCGTACTTGCTGTTTGAGTTTTATATTCCGCCCGTTTTTCATCAGCGCCTTTTTGATAAAATCGTCACGGCCGAATTTATCCGACACCGCCAGATCAATTTCGTTTTCTGAGGCTATATTCTCAATAATCCGGCTGTGCCCCCAGGCCAGAAGTTTATTCAAATTACCGATCTTTTTATAAAGCTGGTTATACTTTTCCGGACCGATTACTACAACCGAATGGACAAAATTATCCTTGATCCAGTGGCTTAACTCGAGTATGCGATTATCGGATATCTTTTTGGAATCACGGACATCAAACGAGCGAAGTTTCCCCGCTCCCTTGTCATCGGCAAGCACGCCGCCGATAACCAGCGGGCCGATAAAATCCCCCTTGCCCGATTCATCAACCCCCAGGATTCGAGTCGATTTAAAAATATCAGTTTGACCGTTCAATATACTCACCGGTACGAGTATCGATTTTTATCCGGTCGCCTTCTTTTATAAACATCGGAACCTTGACTTCCAAACCACTGGCAATCTTAGCCGCTTTCATTACGTTGGAAACAGTATCGCCCTTGATAGCCGGTTCGGCCCAGGTAACATCAAGAATAACCGATGCGGGAAGCTGTACCGAAATCGGATTACCCTCATAAAACATGATACTGTATTCGTCGTTCTCAATAAGATAATATTGCGAATCACCCAGCGACTCGGCCTTAACTTCAAACTGATCGAACGTTTTGGAATCCATAAATGCAAATGTATCCCCCTGCGAATACAAAAACTGCATCTTGCGTTCCTGCATATCCGGCTCATCGAACGATTCCGTCGTCAAAAACGATTTTTCAATCACCTGCCCGGTTAAAATATGCTTCAGTTTCGCTTTTACATGAGGCCTGCCCCGACCCATCTTGACATGTTGAAAATCAACCACAGAATAAGGGCCGCCCTCATACATCATCCGCTTACCCTTCTTGAATTCATTGGGAGTAATCATCCATCCTCCATTAATCTTTTGGTTGAGAATATAGGAAAAAGCGATAAAAAGGCAACGATTTTATAAAACGACCTGCCGAGCGGTGGTTTCATCCGATAAAGTCGTTTCAACAATTGTCTCCGGCAGAGTTATCGTAAAAGTCGTCCCCTTACCGGGAATCGAATCGAAATACAATGTCCCCCGATGCAGCATCACTATCTTCTGCGCCAGCGGTAATCCCAGACCGGTCCCCGACGGATTCCCTGAGAAAAACGGCGTGAATATTTTATCCTGATATTCCTCGGGAATACCCATCGCCTCATCGACAACATGAAGCCGGAAAGTCGATTTAACCGCTTCGATTTTGATTTTCACCTGCCCGTTTACGCCATCATAAGCCAGACAGGCATTATCGACCAAATTTCCAATCGCCTGTTTCAAAAGTAAATCATCGGCCTTTAAAAGAAGTTCGTCGGAAGAACCAAAGTCGGCAATTATTTCGATATTCTTATATATTTTCGACATCGCCTCGACAATATCATTTAGCAAATCTTGAATATTAAAAGTCGATTCGTTCAATTGAAGTGGGCGTGCATAATCGAGAAACCGCGCCACCAGCGCTTCGGCTTCATGCGATTCTTTCAGTAAATAATCAATATTCTGCTCTATCGATTTATTACCCGACATCTTTTTCCGTATCATTTGACCGAATCCGATTATAGCCGCAATCGAGTTTCGTAGCTGATGCGCCAATCCGCCTGACATCTCGGATAAAAGCTCCATCCTGCGGTTCAACTCCCGCTCCTTCTGCCGCAGTTCGTCGATTATTTTTTCATACGACGACACCAATTGCGCCATTTCATCATCGCTCGACATATCCAGCCGCCCCGACTCTTCCGCTTTTTCTTTGAGACGATTAAACGGTGTTACCACCTGACGGAAAAACCTGGTCGCGACATAGAGAATTATTAACAAACCAAGTGCCCCGAAAAATATCAAGATTCGTTCGACATTCTCCAGAGAGCTGACAACATGACTGTTTTTCGAAACCGCTATCAAATATTTCGACCCGGCGAAAGTAAATGGATAGTACAATATAAATCGTGTTTCGCCGCTGCGGTGCTCGAACACGCTTTCGTTTATTAGTACCGGACCTAATTTCTGCGACGTTATACCGGCATCAATATTTGTAAAACCCGAATCGAGTATCTGCTTTTTCTGGATATTCAACACTCTATCATAATTGAGATGCACCACATTTACATCGGCCAGATTATAATCGGCAATCAGCGAGCCAAGCACCGAATCAGGTAAATCTATCGAGCCAACACGTTTCATACTATTGGCGGTCTTGACCGCCGCCTCTCCGAGTTCATCCTTAATCTGGCTTTTAAGCGATCGCTCAACCCTGAAAATAGTATATTGCGATGCAAAATTAAGAATCAGCAGAACCAACACAATTAGCGCCAGTCCCAGCCTTATCTCGAATCGAAATGTTCCTTTTTTCTTCGCCATTATCTTTCTCGTAGGGCAGGATCCCTGCGATCCTGCCATTCTTAGTCAGGAACACGGTAGGTCGAAACCCCTGCCGAAGGTCCCGACCCCGATTTATCGGGGAAGGGAGGTTTCGACATCTTTGTCCTGTCGAAGGGCGCTTCTGACAATCTTATTGTCTTTATCGACATAATGATATATCGATTAAGCGATAATGAAATGTGGGGCAGCAGGGTAGGCTGAAACCCCTGCCGAAGGTCCCGACCCCGATTTATCGGATGAGGGTGGTTTCGACATCTTTGTTCTGTCAACAGTCGCTCCTGACAATCTAATCTCTCTATATCGACATAATGTTCCTTCGACCGAATAATCATCGCAACTACTGCTTGAAAGCGGCCAAAACAGACGCTATCCGGCACATTTATTCCTTGCATAACCAGAATTTTCAACGATATTATCAATTATCATATATTACCTGTGAATTAAAAACAATCGGAGGATTTTATGCCCGGATTCAAAAATCATTCTATCTTATTTGCGATCTCAATTTTTATTTTTATCGCGGCAATCTCCGAAGCCGATGTTCCCAATACGGTAAACTATCAGGGACGACTAACCGATGATGGCGGTTTGCCATTTACCGGTTCGGAGTTAATAAAGTTTAAAATTTATGGCAGCGAATCCGGTGACGATTCGTTATGGTCAAGTAATTTTCAAACCGTGCAAATCGATAATGGCCTCATCAATTACGAACTCGGTAGTAATAATCCTCTTCCGGAAAATCTGTTCACCGGTGACGATATCAGATATCTCGGGATTACGGTCGGCGCCAATCCTGAAGGAACTCCCCGAGTTCAACTACTTACTGTCCCTTATGCTCACCATGCCCGATTCGCCGATTCGGTTGACATTGTCGTCACAGATAATGACTGGATTATTGATGGCGATGATGTCTTCCATCCGCTTGGATATGTTGGAATCACTAACACATATCCACGCGAAAATCTTGTCATTGGTCCCGGACTTGGGAATTTTGCAGGTAACCGTTTGACCATTGGTGATGATAATCCCGGCGTAAGTACCGGATTGGTTATCGGAAAAAACAATGACAGTCGATGCTGGCTTTTATGGGATGTTGACGACAGCTACTTCAGTATCGGAACCAAAGAAGAAGGAACCAACTACGGTAATGCAATATATATAAAAAATGGCGGTGTTGGTTTGGGAACAATTCCGGAAGATACCACCAAATTATCCATTATCCATGACTACACTCCTTCATCATCAACTGAACCCGGCTGCGGTGTTTTTTGCAGCATTGAGGCTGCGAATAATGATGGAAGAATATACGGAGGCAGATTCTACGCCTACCATGGCGACTATAATGCCGGGATTGTGGCTTTGGGCATAGGAGGGGCTATGGCAGTGGGGGGACTATTCCAGGGCAGTGTTGTCGGCCTCCAGGCCGATGGGCCGATTGCCGCGGATTTTAACGGCGATATCCAGGTCCACGGCAATGTATCCAAATCAAGCGGTAGCTTTAAAATTGATCACCCCTTGGATCCGGCGAATAAATATCTTCAACATTCCTTTGTCGAATCACCGGATATGATGAATATTTATAATGGCAATGTTGTCACTGATAACAATGGTAATGCTATCGTTGAATTACCTTCATACTTCGAGGCTCTCAACATGGAGTTCCGCTATCAGTTAACCGTAATCGGTGAATTCGCACAGGCTATAATTAAAGAGGAAATCAAAGGAAACAAATTTAAAATCTCAACGGACAAACCGAATATAAAAGTCTCATGGCTGGTCACCGGGATAAGACAGGATAAATGGGCCAATGAACACCGCATACAGGTTGAAGTTGATAAACCTGAAAACGAAAAAGGATACTACTTTAATCCTGGGCTTTACGGTTTTGGTAAAGATAAAAGCACCAGCTATAAATATAATCCATATCTTGAATAAATATACCGTTAGATTGATGCGATAAGAATGGCCGATCTATATCCTTCCTGACGCTTATAAAATATATGATACCAGTTGCCGCACCAGCGGCGTAGGTCAGAGCCGTGCCCGAGATACTGAGCCTTGGCGAAGTATAGAGGAGCCCGAAGGATCAATGATCCGAAGGGTCAATGACCCGATAGGCGCTCCTGACGACCTTATTGTCTTTATCGACATAATGATTTATCGATTTAAGCGGTATTGGCTTCGCAGATAATCCCAATTTCACGTCATTGCGAGCCGAGACCGAGCGTAAGTGAGGGCGAAGGCGTGGCAATCTCATCGCAACAATGGTAGCTCAGACATTCCTGTCTGAGCGCGCCGCCGAAGGCGGCAATTTTTAAAACTGCGGCGCAGACAAGAATGTCTGCGCTACCGGCAAATGATTTATATAGGAGGTCAAATAAGTTGTAGGTCGGCGTTCCGAGCTCCGCCCTGGCGGAACGAGAAACCCGACATTAGGAGGCTATAAAATATAATCCTCAATTTTCCTTTTAGATATATTCGGACTTCGCCTAACGATCTCCCGAATTGAGTGCCTAAGAACCGGAAAAAAACGCCACAATGGATCATACGTCTCCACTCTCATACGTTGTCCGTGGACTATTTTGTTTCTTAGACTAAATCCTTTTCTGACAATATCAAATACCCTTTTTCTGCCTTCCGAATTTTTACTAAGTAAATAAGCAATATGTATGGCTATATCTTTACTTGAAACTTGCTCATTGCCTTTGCCAATCAAATACGTCTTAACCAATGTCTCCATAGCAATACAAGAATCAACAACGATATCTTCTTTGGTATTTCTATGAGAAGTCACCCAAAGTCTATTTAATAGTAGTTCCGGATCAGATTGGCTTTCTCGAAATCTGGTGACATCTTTGTATGTTTGGCGCACATATCTAAACATAGAAGATTCCATCAGGTCCACGTTTTGGGGAGGTCGAAATAAGTTATCGCCCCAATGGCTTTCCCTATTGCCAAATGGGAGTTCAAGTATTTAAATAGTTACTGGACTACAACTTACGTCACCCAAAGTATGCAACATGAAAGCCATTAGGACATTATTTATTATTCGTTGCCCTGCGAAACGTGCGTCATATAGATATTTTGAAGAACGATTGCCTTTGAAAAAAATACGACTTGATAGCCTTACTGCCAATTCACCCTTAATATACTTAAACCGATTAAACTCAGTCCACGGGCCAGAGTAAAATTTCCTAAAGGATTCATTGTTATTGTAAATAAACTCGATATCTTTATATGTAAAAGATTTTACGATAACGTTATCGCATATTCGAAATGACTTGCTTTTTATTCCCACATTTTCAAGATAGCATTTAATAATGGCTTCAATCTTGTTGTTCGAATAAAATTTTACGATTCTCTTGTATAAACTAGATATTATTCTGTGGTTGTATCCAAATGATTTATTTCTCCTCAGATATTCAGTCAACAAATTACCGATAAATACTGCCGAGGAAACACTAGCCGCTCCGAAATCTGCAATTGCAAATGCTTTTTCTCCAACTCGCCGCCCTATAATCTTATGGTCGGAAAGAAACGCGACCAATGCCATATATTCTTTTGTTTTTTTATTTCCCATAAAACCAATAGAGGCGGTCTGAACATAATTATACCCTATAACAGTCGTAAATTTAAAATTTTTATCTATTCTAATATCACAATGTTCGACATTTTTGCGGGCAATGGGGAGCGGCCATGGAAAACGATTCATGTATTTTTTACAGACACCCAAATATTGCTTAAAAAGACTATTGAATCTATTTTGATGTTTCATCTATATAAATAAAAATTAAATATGAATAATTATAATCAATATATCCTTTATGAATTGAATTTCAAGTATATTCATATTACTCCATTTAAGAATATCTCTTCAAATATTCGGTTATTGGCCTAATGCCGATGTCATAAATTTATCCCTTTAATTTTGATTTAAATACAATCCACAAAATCCCCACCAATCCAATGTTCTTTCCGACCTGAAGCCCATATATAGAAATACAAAAGGAATTACATTGATGTACAGCATCCAACAAAACCATTATTATGAAGACATAAAAGAAAAGGGCCTGTTGCCCTCTGAAATATCCGATACGAACTCAATTCATCGGAATATTATCAGTCGCAATCGTTTACGCGAATTTAAGCGGGGAATCGTAAAAAAAGGATTCCTTTTATATGCGAAACAAACCCATTTTTATGCCGTTGGAAAAAAATCCAAAAATCGGAAACAAAGCCATTTTTGTAGGTCGATGTTCCGAGTTCCGCCCGGGCGGAACGAGAAACCCGACATCTTCTATTGATATTTTTAAACGCCCAGAAATGTATTCAGATAGTACGATATGATTTCATCGCCATACAGAATCGCGACCACCGCCGCTATCGCCAGAAACGGCCCGAACGGTATCACCCGTTTGGAACGAAGTTCCTGCGAGAAAAACATCAGAACAATCGAAACCACCAACCCCACCACAGCACTGCCGAAAAATATAAAAACCACTTTCTGCCATCCCAGAAATGCCCCCAGCATCGCCGCCATCTTGATATCCCCGCCCCCCATACTTTCTTTTTTAAACAATCGATCACCCAGCTCGGCAATCAGATACAAAACCGCCCCGCCGACAACCAGACCGATCGCGGAATTAATTATCCCGATTCCACCCGGCGCCAGCGAAACACCCAATCCGATAACCATCCCCGGAATCGTAAACAGGTCGGGAATAATCTGGAAATCAAGATCGATAAAAAAGATGGCAATCAAGATCGATGACAAAAATGAAAAAACAAAAAAGTGCAGGGTCAAACCGTAATGCCAGAAAAAGAAAACATAAGCCAGACCGTTAAGAAGTTCGACCGCCGGATACCGAAGCGAAATGCGCTTTTTGCACGATCGGCAGCGACCAAGCAAAATCAAATAACTCAAAATCGGGATATTATCATAAAATTTGATTTTCGCCTTGCAATGCGGGCAGTACGAGCGGTCGAATCCGAATTTTTTATTTCTCGGAATGCGATATATCAGCACATTCAGAAACGATCCGATCGAAATTCCAACCAGAAAAATCCATATATATATCAGATTTATCTCCATCAATATATGTATCGACGCCAAAAAGGATTATCTGAGTTCGCCGAGAAGATTCATCACCAGCGCCACCGCCACCGGCGAGGCATTCTCGGTCCGAAGCACCCGTTGCCCCATCGAAACCAGCATACAATTATTTTCACGTGCTGTCTCGATCTCCGCTCGCGAAAATCCGGACTCCGGCCCGATAATAATCGTGACCCCCTCCACACTATCGATTTCGCCGACATCGGCGATATTTTTCTCGGCATAAGAAGGGTCAAAAAGCAGTTTTTGACCGAGATTATTCACCGACGAAAACAGGCTGACAAAATCACAGAACGGAGTTATCTCAGGAATAAGCGAGCGCCCGGTCTGTTTCATCGATGCAATCGCCACTTTTCGCCACCGGTTAATTTTGAGTTTTTGACGCCGTTCCGCATCGAGCTTGATTTTCGATTTTTCACTTATCAGCGGGATAATCCGCGACACCCCCAACTCGGTCGCCCTCTGCACCACCTCATCGAATTTATACCCGACCGATAGCCCGGCTGCCAGCGTAACAAAATTCATCGGTTCACCAAACCGCCGAATCCGCGCGTGGATTTTACACTCAATTCGATTGCCGGAGAATTTCTCAATTTCCGATTTATACCCGTTGCCACACCCATCAACCGCCACCACCGGGTCGCCTTTTTTGAGACGCATAACTTTTCGAAGATGATGCGCCTCGGTCGCATCAACCGTCAAAAAATCATCGGCCACTTTCTCGGGCTGAACATAACAAACAGGAATCATTTCTTAACCGACCTCACAGCAAGCCATTGCCCGTCTTCGTTAATGCCATACTTTAATATATTATATTTTTCAAGCATAGCGATTATATCAGCTTCATCCTCGATAAGCAATCCTGACAGGACAATTGTCCCACCCGGTTTGACCGCGTTATCGATTTTGTCATATAACTCAAGAATCGTACTTTTTATGATATTGGCAACCAAAAAATCATACGGCGGATCATTCGCCGCCCGCTCGATTGAACCATGTTCGATTGTTATTTTATCTCCAACATTATTGATTTCGATATTTTCTTCGGCATTCCGGACCGCCATCAAATCGATATCGGCCCCCTTAATTGCCCTCGCGCCCATCCTGGCCGCCAGAATCGATAATATCCCCGAACCACACCCCAGATCAAAAAATGTCATCCCCGGTTTGAAATGTTGCAAGATTTCGCGGATACAAAGGCGGGTGGTTTCATGAGTCCCGGTCCCAAATGCCATTTTCGGCTCGATAATAATCTCCTGTTTATTCTTATAATTTCCCGTCACCCACGGCGGACGAATCACTACATTATCAATCACCGTAGCTTTGACCGACCGGCGATACGCCTCGACCCACTCGACGTTTTTAATAGTCTTAGTATGTATATCGGATTGATTTATAACGCGATTCGAATTGACATTGTTGATATAATTTATCAGAACTGTTTGGAAACTGTAACCATCCAATTCAGGCAGATGAAATTTAATTCCAACCTCATCCGATTCTTCTTCCTCCTCCAGTACCAGACCGCCGGAATAATTCTCGATAATAAAATTGCAGACCGCGTCATGAATTCGACGCGGAACCGACAACGATACTTCTATATAATTAATCGAATTATTTTTATCACCGGGCATTCTTAAAGGCCCAGTGATTCTTTGAGTTTGCGGAAAAACGACTTATCGCTTTTGGGAGGAACAAACGAAGGCGATCGATCAAGCGTTTTCAGAAGTTTTTCATCTTCCGAGGAAAGATTATCCGGCGTCCAGACTGTCACCTGCACCAGTTCATCACCAACACCGTGGGCATGTAAATGAGGTATCCCTTTACCCCGAAGCCTGAACACTTTTCCGGTTTGAGTCCCGGCCGGGACTTTAAGTTTATATTTACCATTCAAGGTGGGTACATTAAGTTCACCACCCAGCGCCGCCATCGTAAACGAGATAGGCATCATACAGATAATATTGTCGCCCTGACGCGTGAAAATATCATCTTCCTTCTCGTCGAATACAACAATAAGATTACCCGCCTGCCCTTTATTACGCGCCGCATTCCCCTGGCCTTCCAGAGTCATATAATTACCGGCCGACACACCCGACGGGACCTTTATACTTACCGTAGCGGTACTTTTAGAGCGTCCTTCACCGCTACAGGCCGGGCACGGGTTCGAAATGACTTCACCTGTCCCACGACACCGCGGGCAAGTTCGTACCTGCTGAATAGTACCCAGAAATGTTTTCGAGATAGTTCGCACTTGCCCCGCTCCCCGGCATTCGGGACAGGTATTGCGTGATGCTCCCGGCGCTACTCCGGAACCGCCGCACTCTTCGCATTCTTCGTACCGTTTGACTTTAAGTTTCTTCTCGACGCCGGTGGCGATCTCATTCAATGTCAACGCAATTGTCGCTTTTAAGTCTTCACCACGATTATATTGCCGACGTTGACCGCCGCGCCCGCCGCCGAAAAAGTCTTCGAAACCGAATCCACCGCCAAAACCGCCAAAATCACGCATAAAGGCGCGCAAGGCATCACTGAGATCAAAACCGCCAAAGCCGAAACCGCCTCCTTCGAATCCACTACCTGAAACTCCGGCATGACCGTACTGGTCATACATCTGGCGTTTATTTTGATCTTTAAGCACTTCGTAAGCTTCAGTCGCCTGCTTGAAATTCTCCTCGGCTTCTTTATCGCCCGGATTCCGATCCGGATGAAATTTCATAGCCATCTTGCGATAGGCCGATTTTATTTCATCTTCCGAGGCGCCTCGCGAAACGCCAAGTACTTCATAATAATCCCGTTTTTCCATCTCTATTCAGCGACCGATATTATCGGGTTCTTTCTATTTATCCTTGTTATCATCTACCACTTCAAAATCAGCATCAACCGCGCCGTCACCCTTGGATGTATTTTCATCCGTTTCAGCGCCACCCGGTTGTTCGGTTGTTCCACCGGCATCGGCGCCGGCGCCCATATCAGGTCCGGCACCCGGCTGTGCTCCGGCCGCCTGTTGTTGCGCCGCACTTTGTTTGTACATCTCTTCGGCCAGTTTATGCGAGGCCTGCATCAATTCTTCTTTGGCGGCGTTAATCGTTTCGGCCGATTCCGAACCAAGAGCCGATTTTAAAATCTCGAGTTTTTCATTGATCGTCTTTTTCTCATCGTCAGAAACCTTATCGCCATATTCTTTCAGTGTTTTTTCGGTCGAATATACAAGTTGGTCGGCCTCGTTTCGCGCCTTAATCAGTTCCTCCTTTTGCTTGTCTTCATCCGCATGAGCCTCGGCATCCTTGACCATCTTATCGATTTCCTCATCTGACAAACCGGACGATGTCTGAATCTTAATCGATTGTTCTTTGCCGGTACCAAGATCCTTCGCCGAAACACCCACGATACCATTGGCATCAATATCAAAAGCAACCTCGATCTGTGGAATCCCGCGCGGCGCCGGAGGAATATCGGTCAGGTCAAAACGTCCCAGCGTTCGGTTATCGATCGCCATCTGTCGCTCACCCTGCAGGACATGAATACTGACCGCCGGCTGGTTATCGGCCGCAGTCGAAAATATCTGGCTTTTCCGGGTCGGGATAGTCGTATTGCGTTCGATCAATCTGGTCAGCACCCCACCCAGTGTTTCGATACCAAGCGAAAGCGGGGTAACATCGAGCAGGACCACATCCTTCATATCGCCGGCCAATACACCACCCTGAATGGCGGCACCAACAGCTACAACCTCGTCCGGATTAACACCCTTGTTAGCTTCCTTACCGAACAACTCCTTGACCAGCTCATGAACCTTCGGCATCCGCGTCTGGCCACCAACAAGAATAACCTCGTCGATATCCGACGGATTCAGCCTGGCATCTTCCATAGCCTTCCGGCACGGGCCGACACTTCGCTGGAGAAGGTCATCGACTAACTGTTCCAGTTTGGCACGGGTTAAAGTCATATCAAAATGTTTCGGGCCGCTCTGGTCGGCGGTTATAAACGGCAGATTGATATTGGTCTGCATCGTCGTCGATAACTCGCACTTGGCCTTTTCGGCCGCTTCTTTCAACCGTTGAAGCGCCATCCGGTCCTGACGCAAATCAATTCCATTACTTTTTTTGAATTCATCCGCCATCCAGTCGATAATCCGCTGGTCGAAATCATCGCCTCCAAGATGCCCGTCACCATTGGTCGAACGGACTTCAAAAACACCATCGCCCAGTTCGAGTATCGATATATCAAAGGTTCCACCGCCCAAATCATAAACCGCGATTTTTTCATTACTTTTTTTCTGAAGACCGTACGCCAGCGATGCGGCCGTCGGCTCGTTGATAATCCGCAATACTTCTAACCCGGCGATTTTACCGGCATCTTTGGTTGCCTGACGCTGGGAATCGTTAAAATAAGCCGGAACCGTAATCACCGCCTGTTTGACTTCGGTGCCAAGGTAATCTTCGGCGTTCTTTTTAAGACTCTGTAAAATCATCGCCGATATCTGCGGCGGTGCATATTTCTCACCGCCAGCCTCAACGACAACTTCACCCTTTTCATCGGCCATCACTTTGTATGGTACGATTTTTTCCTCGGCTTCTACTTCGTTATGACGCCGCCCCATAAATCGTTTTATCGAAAAAACAGTATTTTCCGGATTGGTCACCGCCTGCCGCTTGGCCGCCGAACCGACCAATCGTTCACCCGATTTGGCAAAAGCAACAATCGATGGGGTCGTGCGCCCCCCTTCCTGATTCGGAATAACAACCGGCTCACTGCCCTCAAGAGCCGCGACACATGAATTGGTTGTACCAAGGTCAATTCCGATAACTTTTCCCATCGCTACACTCCTTATAATTCAAAAACAAACATTTGTCAGATTTATTTAACAACAAATTTTATTCTTATTCCGCCTTATCATCCTTTTCAGGTTTATCATCGTTGTCACCGGCGCCGGCGCTAACCGCTACTTTGGAGAAACGAATCACCCGACCATTCAGTTTGTACCCCCGCGAAATTTCTTGTGCTATCACACCTTCGGGATATTTATCCGAGTTTACCTGAAGCATTGCTTCATGCAGATTAGGATCAAAACTCTCCCCGACCGCATCGATCGGCTCGACCCCTTCCCTTTTTAGAATATCATTAATCTGTTGATAGGTCAGTTCCATCCCTTCATGAAGCGCATTAAAATCGGTTCCTTCTGAAGCGGACGCCAGCGCCCGCTCGAAATTATCGATAACCTCCAGCAAAGGTACAATAATTTTCTCGCCCGAGTTTTTAATAATATCTTCAAACTGCCGCGCCGTTCTCTTTTTATAATTATCGAATTCGGCGACCAGCCGTAGATGTCGATCTTCAAGCTCGGAAACCTTTTGTTTATAATCGTCGATTATCTGTTCTTCCGATTTTTCGTCAACCGAAATCTTTCTTTCGGATTCCTTCTCGTCAGTCGTTTCGGCAACGACTTCATCGGATTCAGTCTGTTCGACAGTCGCCTCGGTCGTATCGTCGGGCGACTCAACATTAATTTCTATATTACGTTTTTTGCCTTCGTCACTCTTCTTGCCCATCTTTCCCCTTCGATTTAGACAAAGCTTTAGTCAATGATTGGGCGGTATATTCAACAATCGATATCAACCGCGAATAAGGCATCCGGGTCGGCCCGATAACACCTACTGTTCCGGACAATTTCCCCGCCTTGTATCCCGATGTCACCAGTGAGCAGTTTTGTATCGGGGCGATACTACTCTCACTGCCAATCGTTATCACAATACCTTCGCCTAAGGATTTTGATTTCAGAAGATCCATCAATTCCGACCGGTCCTCAAGAAATTTTACGAACTCGGTCAATTTCGTACGGTCGGCGAACTCCGGCTGAGATATCAAATTATCTGTCCCGGTAATATGTACCTTACCGCCATCCATATCGGTCCATAAATCAATATCCGCATCAACAAACAGTTTTAAAAGTTTTGGAGAACATTTGGTATCATGCAAACGTTCGCTGATTGTTTTCCTGATATGCCCCAGCGTCAAACCGGCCAGCCGCTCATTAAGGACCGACTCCATCTGCATCAAATCGGCCGTCGATATATCCGATTCGACCTCCATCAGTATAGATTTTATTAATCCCGATGTGACCGTAATAACCATGATGACTTTGCCTTCGGAAACCGGAATCAGCGTCATCCGCGTCAGCACACCCTCATCGAATTTGGGCGCGACACTTATACCCAACTGGCTGGTTATTTCACCGAGCACTTTACTCGCTTGGCTTAAGACAGCATTAACACCTTTCCTGCCCTCGATCACCATGCTGTTAATCTTGGCTCTTTCGGCCTTTGTCAGCGGCTTCTGTTTTAAAAGCATGTCAACGAACACGCGATAGCCGATATCGGTCGGGATACGTCCGGCCGAAGTATGCGGCTGTGAAATCAGCCCCAACTCCTCTAAATCCTGCATCGTGTTCCGAATCGTCGCCGGTGAAAGCCCCATTCGATATTTATTGGCAATCACCCGCGAACCGACCGGATCGGCGGTCTGGATATAATGATCGATCAAGTTCTGAAGAACTTCTCGTTCACGCTCACTTAAATTCTTAAATGCCGTCATACTTCTATATTATACAACAACTTATTACCCACATTGGGTTCCCGCCAAATATTTGGCAATCTCTTCGTTAGAGTGCTAAATATTGTACGCAAATAGAGCCCAAGTCAAGCAATAAATTAGTTAATTAATCCCGATCTACAGATAAATAGCCCCGCGCCGAATTGAATGTAAATTTCCAAAAACCGACTTTATTTAGATTTAGGTTTGGTCTCTTCCTTCTTGACGCTGTCTTCAATCGGTTTTTTATCGGCCCCGGCTTTTTTCTTACGGCTTTCAACCCGGTCATCGATACCATTGTTGTTTCGGTCAACAAAATCATCGTAACCCGGCTTCGACTGCGCCTGTTTGGTCACTTTCTTTTTGTCAACTTCCTGCTGATTGACTTGCTTCTTTTCTTTTTTCTCAACCGCAAAGACAGTCGTCGCCGCTAAAAAAAACAACGTAATCGTGTATACTAGCAGTCTATTCATAACTATACTAATCCTTCCTTATTGCAAATTACACATAATCCCTCAAACGTCAATAAAAATTCATTTGCCGCGACGTTCCATTCCGGACGAACTTCCACCGCTTCTTGATTTAGTCGTAGAAGACTTACCCGAGGAGCTGCTGCTGCTGGAATTGCTCGTTCCCCGAGAGCTGCTGCTGCTCGATGATTTCGAGCGACCTACCGATGGCGATGATGAACCGCTATTGCTGTTTGATTTTCTGTATGTCCGGGTTTCGTTTGAGCTGTTATCGCTGCTCGATTTTCTATAGGTTCGGGTATCATTAGAATTGCTATTGTCTCTTGATTTTCTGTAAGTTCTGGATTCGGTTGATTCGGAAGAGCGATTCGATTTAGATTTTCTGTAAGACCTGTCGTCGGACGAATTATCTCTTGTTTTTGCAGTAGTTCGCTGGTTATCCACTCGCGTAGATTTTTCGCGTGTTGATGTTCCCTCATATGAACGATTACTGTTTTTATATGTCGTTCTGTTCGTTGTTACCGTCTCGGTTCTTTTCTTATAACTGTTTTCACGAATTGTTCGGACATCTTTATCAACCGCATATTTAACACGCCCCTCGCCGACTATAGTGCTAACCGGCTTATATATTTTCTTGGTGCGTACCTGTGTCTCATAATCGGGATAACCGTTTGTCACCGGATTTAAATATCCTTTTGAAGTGACCTCTTTAAATCTCGACCTGACATTGGCTTTGGTTCTGATAACCGTATTATCAAGAACAATAGAGCGGTGTCTGACAATATTAATCCGATCCTCCCAGCAATAGCCATAATGATCATAAACTGTTACATAATGCCAGCCGAAATAAACCCTCGGGATAAACAGCGGGGCGATACCCCAGTAAACGCCATCAATATAAATCGTCGCACCGAACGGATAGTCAATATACACCGAACCGCAGTATCCCCAATCCCACGGATCATAATAATGATAATAATGCGGCCGGAAATAATACCGTTCCCATTCCTTCACAACAAACGAAGTTAAATCAAAGGCGCGCGGCTGGCCATCCTCGCCGCCGAAATAGTTGGCATTGATAAAATCCATAAAATCATACGGGTCATAATCACAAACAATACCCGATCCGCCGAACCATTCGGGAATAACAAACGGGCGACTGGAAGCGACTATCTGAAGAAACTCAACTCCTTCGGGACCCTGCACCGTCAAATCATAAGAATCGTATCGATTCGGAATCTGGTAAATCGAATTAGATTCGATATAGTTGTTGTCGTGAGGCGAGTTTGGAAACACAAGATTCACCCGGCCCTTAGTATCGATATTATAGATCGCCACATAACAATCTTTGTTGGCCCGGAAAGAAATAGAGATTTCATCGCCTTCATAAAAAGCGTCATCATCAACCCAGATCTCGACATCAAGATAACGATCGTATTTTACATACTTGTTATAATTCACGACCGGGTCATAGGTCATAACCGCACCGGCGGTTGACATCGCCGCAATAATAAAAATTATCGTCGGAAACATTGTTTTCAAAATCTTATTTTTCATCTTAATCACCATCCTTAAACATACATGTTTATATATTTTTATTTAAGCAACACCCCATCTATGGTGTTACTTGAATTATCTTCTCCATCACCTTGCAATGGCGATAGTTCCAGATTGCCCTCCGCCGTCTGATAAGCCCAGTCAAAAGCTATCGCCGACGGTTCTATTATCTGATAAATTCGTATTTTAGCAAAATGATTATCGGCTGTCCAGATAACATAGGTATGACCGAATATCACTTCCGACCACCCCACTTCCGACCAGCCTGCGGCACTGTCACCCATAATCGTATCGGCCACATAACCGATTTCATCAAAATCATGCGTAAAACCCATATCCTGGATATCTATCAGGGTGTCGGTTAAGGTGATAAAAAAGGACGCGGTTTCTGTGTCAGGAGCTTTGAATACGGTATCATAATCAAGATAAAAGTCGGCACTAGGATCATTATAAGGTACTACCGAATGAGTCGAGAGATCAAATCCGGAACGACTCGGATCCTGATAGACACTGTATAGTAGCATATTGGTCCCTTCCGGGCGCGGCGTATCAAATACCATTTCGTACGATAGTTCCGACTCATTATTGTTCATATCCACCGACGACACGGCATAAAAATAAGTTACCCCGTTGGTAACCGAGTCATCCTCATAATAAGTATTGGTGGTAGCATCAAGATAATAATAAAGATTATCATCCGGGCTGCGCCAGACGCGGTATTCTTTAAGATCGGCATCCTGAACCGGATACCAGATAACAGTTACCAGTTCATCGCCGGTTATGGAATATACTCCCTGCGGTCTTGCCGGAGGATTATCTTCGGTAACATATTTTGTCGTACTGTCTTCGCATCCTGCGATAACAACCGCAAACAATATCAAAACGATAGAAATTAGCTGTTTCATTTTAAATCTCCTTTTGTTCACTTATCCTTTATACAAACTGCGTGCCGAGTGGCGTAACTCATTATTTACTAATTGATTACCTTTTACATATGCGGATTAACGGCTGATTCGGGCACAAAAAATGTTCATTATAAACGATTTATGCACTGGATTCTTTATTTTCGGATAATCTATACTCCTTAATCTTTACCCGCAGCGTATTCCTGTGAATCCCAAGCATATCGGCCGATTTCCCAATATTCCAGCCGTTTATTTCAAGAATCTTTTTTATATGTGCTTTCTCGACATCGGCTATTTTTTCAAAAGCCTGAACACCCGATTCAGTTTCATTGTTTAAACCGGGAAGCTCCCTGGGTGTTATAATATCTTCCCGTGAAAGCACGACCGCCCTTTCGATAACATTTTGAAGCTCACGAACATTACCCGGCCATGCATAAGAGATTAGTAGTGAAGCCGCCTCGGCGCTGAAACCGGAAATCTTGCGCCCCAGTTTGGCCGATAAATCATTAAGAAATTTCTCCGCCAGAAGCAAAATATCGCCCGGCCGTTGGCTAAGCGTCGGCATCTCGACAATAACAACACTCAGTCGATAAAACAGGTCCTCGCGGAACTTGTCTTCCTCGATTTGTTTCTTTATATCTTTATTGGTAGCCGTAATCAACCGCACATCGACGGCTATGGAATCTTCACTACCCAGCCGTTCGATTTTTTTATCCTCCAGAACCCGCAATAATTTTGCCTGCATGGTTATTGGCATATCACCAATCTCATCGAGGAACAATGTCCCCCCATCGGCCAGCTCGAATCGTCCCAGTTTGCGACGATCGGCACCCGTGAAGGCCCCTTTTTCATGGCCAAACAGTTCCGACTCCAACAAATTCTCCGGAATCGCCGCGCAGTTGACCGCCACCATCCGGCTATCTTTGCGGGGCGACAATGAATGTAAGGCACGGGCCGCCAGTTCTTTTCCGGTTCCGGAAGCGCCGGTAATCAGGATCGTCGAATCACCCGGTGCGGCCAAATTGATAATTTCAAGAGCCTTTTTAATAGCGGTCGATTCTCCGATTATCTCACCCCGACCATATTGTTCCAGTAAGGTTTCATTGAGCAGCTTATGATCGAGGACCAACTGATGATGTTCCGATGCCTTTTTCAGATTAAAGAGTAATTCTTCAAGTTCGACCGGTTTAGTTTGATAATGATACGCCCCTTTCTGCATTGCCTCAACCGCCGTCTCAACCGAGCCGAATGCGGTCAGGACAATGATTTGAATAAAGGGATTTAATTCACGCAAACGCCCGATCAGCTCGATACCATTCATACCGGGCATCTTCATATCGACCACCGCCACCGGCGAAAAAAATGTCGCATACACTTCAAGTGCTTCTTCCCCCGATGATGCCTGCTTGACTAAAAAATCTTTCTTTTCCAGAAATCCGGCCAGCATCTGCCGCTGACCGCTTTCATCATCGACTAATAACAATTTGATTTTTTTCATATCGGAAAGATATCGACCGGTTTATTAAATGCCAATAAAAAACCCCTCCGTTTTACGAAGGGGTTGATACTTATATCAGAATCAAATTAGTCTTCAACACCGTAAAAGACCAAAATTCCCAACCGTATTTCAAAGTAATTTACATTCTTATCAAGCTCACAATCTGCATAATCGGCTCTGGCTCCTTTTACGAAATCATTATGATAACCGACCTCGGCAAAAATACCGCCGCTGTAAGAGGTGTAATAGAGTAAACCGGCGTATATGGCAGCGGCGAAACCGGGATCATAGGATTGCTCGCGAAGATGATTCCGGGCATTGGGCGGAACCCATGTCGGATATTTCGGAACCATAATACCGAACGATACTTTCCCATACGGCTCAAGATTCGATTCACCCTCAAATGCATACTTGGCGTAGCCACCGACATCATACATTCTGAATACACGATCCCAATCGCCATCGATACCCATCTGTGTGTAATTAAAATACAAACCGGCACAAAGGGCGCTTGTAAAATAAAATCCTCCCGAAAGCGACGCATTAAAACCGAGTTTGGCACCCAAGGAATCATGCCAATCGGATAAATAGCTGCCCGGAACGGTCAGCCCACCCTGAATACTAACCTCAAAATCGCGCCATTTCCCTTCTTCTTCATCTTCATCCTGCGCCACAACGGTGACCGCCAGTAATAATATCGCCGCCAATGTAAAAAACAGTGTTTTTTTCATCAAAAGACCCTCTATTTTTTTAAATCCGACCAATTTTTTCCCTTTCGCGGCCGCACCTCTAAATTTACCTTTAGCGGCTCGAATTAAACTCGGAATTAAGTAATATAATGACGTTTTGTCAATAGCTTTGTAAAATTTAAATTAAATCGCCGACGCTAAAAAAGGCGGGGCCTAATCCCGCCAAATTTGCCGGAGAAAATCAATCGAATATCGTTAGAAAATTTAAAAATTCCTAAAATATTATGTCACTTCTCTGTTCATATTCGTATATACCCTTTGTAGTTAAAACAAAACAGGAAAATAACATTTTTACCAATAGGAGTGGAAAAAGATGATAAGGTATTTAACGGTTATTTTATTTTTACTTTTCTCGCTAACTGACGCCGCCGATTCATTTTTAACCGGTCAGGTCGTTAGTTCCGAGGATAATTCTCCCCTGCCCAATGCCACTATTGCGGTCGCCAATTCGAACCTGTCTCTTGTCACCGACAATGATGGACAATTCGAGTTTAGCCTGCCGAATATAACAGCCGGTGAGTCAATTGTGATATCGGTCAGTCATGTCGGATACACGACGCTTAAAAACTTTGAATTGATTCCGGGGCAGTTTAATCAAATCGAATTGTCTCCTTCGTTGTCGAATTTAAACCAAATAACGGTTACCGCCAACCGTTTTGACAAAGAATCTTATAAAGTCTCCCAGCCGATTACGCTAGCGACCAGACAGGAAATCAGAAGTAAGGGGCATACGATTGTCTCCGATATCATCAGAAATTTCCCCGGTATCGACATGAACGATGCCGGACCCTTCCGAGCGCGGCCGGTTATCCGGGGACTATACGGGACGCGCGTCCTTGTTCTTGTTGACGGTGACCGTCTCAACGACCAGCGGGATGTTTCATCATTCGCGGGCGTATCGATGTCGCTGGTTGATGTCAATGAAATCGAGCGGGTCGAAGTTGTCAATGGTCCGGCCTCGGTTTTATACGGTTCCGATGCCATGGGTGGAGTAATTAATATCATCAGCTCGAAAAATAATTTCAGTAAAGAATTGATTCCGCTGGCTCGGTACAGCGGGCGCTACTCGACTGCCGATGAGCAGCATTCCAATCGTTTTGATCTCGGTTTCAGCGGAAAAAGATTTACCGGTTCGGTCGGCTATATGTATCGTGAGACCGGGTTTGATTATGCTCCCCCTGAGGGATGGAACGAGAAGGCTGAGTATTCGGCTTTTCGTCCATCGTTTTATGACAGCCTTAACAGTGCCACCGGCAAAAATTTTTCTAACAGCAGGATGGTGAACTCGCAGGCGCGCGTTTATAATTTTGATGGACGTCTCGCCTATAAAGTAAGCGATAAATATCGACTCGATTTTGATATGGGGATTCTGCGCGGAAGCGATATCGGTTATCCCGGTGTCCCCAACGATTCAACACCATTTTTGTTTTCGTATCCAAATCATGACCGCGATAATTTCTCTATCAAATTGACCGGCGATAAAATCTCTAATAAACTGGCACGATTGACTGCCAAGATGTACTATGAAAAAATATCGAAAGATTTTCTGACCGATTTCCTCGGTTATACAATCATCGCAGGGCCACCGCCAAATCCTCCAACGATTACACTTTTGACTTCGCTTAATTATACCGAAGTGACCAAACTCGGTCTGACATTCCAGGAGCTTTACGCACTTCGGGAAAACACCCTGCTTACTTTCGGATTCGATTACTATAACGAGCAAATCGACGGACAGGTGACATCGGCTACTCATTATGATGGTTTTGGACCACAGCCGTACACTACCACCGAAGTCGGATCGTCGGTCCCGAAAAACAACTGGAACTCCCTCGGGGCGTATATATCCGGTGACATTCAATTCAACCCGCTTCTTGTAACAGCGGGGGTGCGTTATGATAATTTTTGGGTAAACACCAAAGAAACTCCCGGTTATACCGACACCTCGGGCGCTCCGCTTCCTACCGCCGATGACCATTATGGCGCGGTCAACGGTTCGCTGGGATTGGTTTATGCGCTTTCGAGTGATGTCAACCTGGTGTCCAATATCGGGACGGCGTATCGTGTTCCCAATGTAGTCGAGCGGTTCTACTACGGTTCCGCATCGAATCGCGAGACGCGCCCCAATCCGGATATAAAACCGGAGAAATCGGTGACGATTGATCTCGGTGTTAAAGCGACTCATGACTGGCTCAATTATTCGATTATCGGATTTTACAGCGACTACTCCGATTTCTCCCAGCTTCAAAATTTCGACTCGGCGGCAAGCCATTCAGGTTATACACCCTTGTGGCGATACGAGAATATCGACAATGTCGTCATATACGGTATCGAAACCATTATCGAAGCCAATCACGCTACGGGATTGTATGGCAACCTGATTGCATCGTATCAGCACGGGCAGAATGAAACAATCGATCAACCGCTGTTTGTCTCGCCGACCAAGGTCAGTGTAACTTCGGGGTATCGGTATAAGAAACATGGGTTGTTTGGCGAGTTTACGGTGAAATGGGCCGACGATCAGAATCGTATTCCTGAAGTTACCTATCTCGACGATGTTCCCTCGATCGGTTATACCGTTCTCAATGCAACGGCCGGGATTGATATCCGGAAAAATGTCCGGTTTTCGATTGCGGTCAATAATATTTTCGACGAGGTTTATGCCGAACCGTTTAACTCGCGTAATCCTGATAATCCAATTGTGGAGCCGGGCCGCAACTTTATTTTCGGTATCAATGCATCGTTGTAGTTGATATACCAACATACCGACTGAATGACAGAAACATATGGTTGTGTCGGTTCCTGGCCCCGATTTATCGGGGGTGTGAACCGACACTTTTTATAAATGCATCGGGGCATCGGGGCGTCAGTTCACACGTCCCATAAATGGGACGCAGGAACTGACGCAACTGTTTTATATTCACAAAACCAAAAACAACACTGACAGAATCGCGATTATCCACATGGCCGGTTTGATGTCTGCAAATTTTCCGGCGACGACTTTTAAAAGCGTATATGAAATAAATCCAAAAGCCAGACCGGTACTGATACTGTAACTGAGGGCAATCATCACGACAATTATAAAGGCCGGAAAAGCTTCATCTAACGTCTTAAAATTAATCTTCGTGACTTCCTTCATCATGTACAACCCGACCATCACCAGTGCCGGACCGGTTGCATAGCCGGGGACAATCCCGATTATTGGTATAAAAAACATACCGATAAGGAACAGAACACCGGCGACAATCGAAGTTAATCCGGTGCGTCCCCCCTGCTCGATACCGGCGCCCGATTCGATATATGATGTTGTCGGCGATGTCCCCAGAAACGAGCCGAGGACGGTCGCCATCGCATCGATACCAAGAAGCTGGTCGATTTTTTTTATGTTGCCTTCCTTATCAACAATCCCCGCCTTATACGAGCAGGCGACAACAGTACCGATACTGTCGAACATATCGATAAACATCAGGGCAAATATCAACCCGAATAGACTTCCTTTGAGCGCCCCGGCAATATCCAGCTTAAAGGCAATCGGTGAGATATCAATGTTTAACGAAACCCATTTAGTCGGTAAATCGACATAACCGAATATAATCGCCAGAAGAGTACCGACCAGAATTCCGATAATCAGCGAACCTTTGATATTTTTGTATGACAGAACCAGCATCACCGTCAGACTTACCAGACCAATAATTACAGTCGGGGTCATATCACCGGCGGTGACTAATGTCGCTTCGCTTCCGACCACCACCCCGATATAAGTCAGCCCCATAAATGTAATAAAAAGACCAATCCCGACCGAGATAGCATAAATCAGCGAGCGCGGGACCGCCTCGACCAGCCGTTTCCTGACACCGATAATGGTCAGCAGAAAAAACAACACACCGGCGAGAAAAACAATACCAAGCGCGGTCGGCCAGGCGACGTCCTCCCCCAAGACAATAGCATAGGCAAAAAAAGCATTAAGCCCCATCCCCGGCGCCATCGCAATTGGGGTATTGGAAATCAATCCGGTAGCAATCGTCGCGATCCCGGCGGCAATACAGGTCACCGCGATAAGAGCATTGCGATCCATCCCGGTGCTGGACAATATTTCCGGATGAGCGAACATGATATAAGCCATTGTCAAAAAAGTAGTGACCCCGGCAAGCACCTCGGTTTTGACATTTGTATTTGTATCAATAAATTGTATGACCACTCCCCAGTCTTTGGTTTCACCAATTATTAAAAATTTCAAACGTCTTTGCCAAGAGGAAAAAGGTAGGGGCGAGTATGGCGAAGAGAGACGCAAAAATGGGTTCGTTTCCGATTATTGATTTTTTATCGACGGCATAAAGAAATGGGTTTGTTTTTGATTTTTGATTTTTTCTGTGTCGTCGGGTGCGGCGATCTGGCATCACAAGAATGGTCTAATAAATGGCTTTGTTTCGCAAATATAAGGAATCCTTTTTTTGCCGCTCTCCGGGAAAAATAAGTGTAACCGAATGTCTGAATTATTAGTCCAATAAAAATGGGTTCGTTTCGCATATAATAGGGTCCCCTTTTTATTTTTTCTCCGTTTAGTGTTGATTTTGCGAAATAATTCAATTCTGTTTTCTCCCTGTATCTATAAATGTAGTTGAGTCTAAATCAACATCGAAGATGTATCTATTTTGAAAACAGATTAGGTAAAATGGAATTCTGATTTTTTGTCTGTTACGGGAAGAACCTACCGTAAGGCGGAAAAGAGTTGAAGCGGTTGTTTTTTTTCTAACGATCCCACAGCAAGCTGTGGGGCACCCGTGCGACCCGGCATCACAAGAATAGTATAAAAAATGGGTTTGTTTCGCATATATAGGGTCCCTTATTTTCTATATCTCTATTTTTGAGATGTTCGTATTTGGTCTTTCTGTTTAACGGTGGGAGGTCGTGATTAACATTAATGTTGTATAGATTTTGGGAGGCGGATGATATTAAATCGGTAGCTCAGACATTCCTGTCGGAGCGCGCCGCCGAAGGCGGCGCTTTTTAAAGCTACGGTGCAGACAAGAATGTCTGCGCTACCGACAATTGCCTATAACTGTGATCGGTGGGTCATCAGACCCAGCGCGGCGAGTCGAAGATTCGAGGAAACACAATTTAATTTTATACGCAAATTGTCACTGGAAAGAACCCACCGCCGAGCGGTGGGCGCCCCAGCCAATTCAGTCATGGTATTAAATAAGATTATTTTAATAGCAACATTTTTTTTGAGTCCACCAACTCATCGGTTTTAAGAGCATAAAAATACACGCCACTTGATACCGGCTTACCGTCCTCTTGCTTGCCATTCCACACTACCGAATATTCTCCGGCAGCTTTTTCTTCATCGACGATCGTTGCCAGTTCTTGACCAAGGATATTATAAATAGTTATAGTTACATGACTCCTTTGAGGAACAGTATATTCAATTGTAGTTACCGGATTAAAAGGATTGGGGGAATTTTGACCCAATTTAAAAGATCCCGGGAATACATTTGGCTTTTCGTCATCAACTCCAAGACTTACATCGGAATCAAAACAATGGAATTGATAAATGGGAGGATTATGGTATCCCGTCCAAAATATTATTTCATCTACCCCGTCAGCATCGACATCGGAGAGTTTAGGTCCAAAATCACTCCCATAAGAATAACTGTCCTGAACCCTTAGACCCATGTATATATTCCTCATACCATAAGACCATTCAATAGCCCCGGTAGCGCCATCAAGCAAAATAAGGGAATCGACATCGTCTTCATAATAATATCCAACAAGGATTTCTTCTTGGGGATCACCATCCGTATTTCCTACGTCTAATAGGTATTGAGCCTCTGTCGGTGTATTCCATTTTTCGGAATACTGCGCCCCTGCTATTTCAAATAGAAATATGGTCGTTAATAGTGCAATAGTTAATGATGGTGCCTTCATTTGTGTTCTCCTAAAAAAGTTAATTCAGATTTTGTTCTTTCAAATTTGACAGGTCAATTAATTGCGTCAATTTTAGAATATGCAATCGCCTCGCTTGAACTTTTTTATGTTTAAATTATCTCATTCCCCGTACATCGCGATCACTTCTGCCTTGCTCTTGCCCAGGATATCATACTTTTTGCCGATTTTCGTGAAGGCGTCGATGGCTTTGGTCAGATGTGTCTTATCATGCGCGGCGGAGATTTGTGTACGGATACGCGCCTGTCCTTTCGGCACCACCGGATAGAAAAAGCCGATAACATAAATACCTTCATAGTACAAATCGCGCGCGATATCCTGCGATAGCTTGGCATTGTAGAGCATGATCGGGACAATCGGATGAAAACCGGGGACAATATCAAAACCGCGCTCGGTCATCTCGCTTCGGAAATACGAAGTCAACTCCTCCAGTTTATCACGACGCTCGGTAGTCGATGAAATAATATCCATCACCTTGCCGGCGGCCGCGGCGATAACCGGAGGTAACGAATTGGAAAAGAGATAAGTACGGGCGCGCTGGCGAAGCATATTAACAACTTCCTTATTCGATGAGACACAACCGCCGGAAGCGCCGCCGAGCGCTTTACCAAGTGTCGTCGTAATAATATCGATCCGCCCCATCACATCGTAATGCTCATGACAACCGCGTCCGGTTTTTCCGATAAAACCGGTGGCGTGGGAATCATCAACCAGCACCATCGCATCATATTTTTCGGCCAGATCGCACATCTCATCCAATTTGGCAAGGTCACCATCCATCGAGAAAACACCATCGGTGACAATCATCCGAAAACGTTTGTCCGCAGTCGCCTTGAGTTTCTGCTCGAGTTCGCCCATATTGGAATGTTCATAAATAAACCGTTCCGCTTTACATAAACGGATACCATCGATAAGCGAGGCATGAATCAGCTTGTCGGCGATGATGGCATCCTGATTATCCAGAAGCGCCTCGAACACCGCCGCGTTGGCATCCATGCAGGAAGAAAACAAAATCGTATCCTCCATCCCGAGGAATGTGCTGATTTTGCTTTCGAGTTCACGATGAATATCCTGCGTACCGCAGATAAACCGCACCGACGACATCCCGTAACCGCGACTATCGAGCCCCTCACGCGCCGCTTTAAGGACCTCGGGATGTGACGACAGCCCCAGATAGTTATTGGCGCAGAGATTAATCACGCCACTCGGCTGGGAACCATCGGGATACTCGACTTTTATATCCGCCGCCTGCGGCGAATGGATATATCGCTCCTCTTTTAAGAGCCCCTGTTTTTCGATATCTTCAAGTGTCGTCTTGTAAAATTCTCTGGCTTTTCCGCATGCCATAATAAACCTCCCCTCCGTTTAACTCATGGGGGTTAACACAACTTTAGCCGAATTTATATCGGGCGAAATCGCCGTTTCGACCGCTTTATGAAAATCTTTGAACGGAAACCGATGTGTAATCACCGGATTTACATCAATCTTTTTATGGTCAAGAAGATTACGCACCTGATACCATGTCTCGAACATCTTCCGTCCGTTAATACCGATAATTTTGGCGCCTTTAAATACGACATTTTCGGCCATGTTAAATTCGAACGGCGCGGGTGCAATTCCAAACGAGGTAAATGTACCGGCTTTTCTCAATATCGCGAAACCATCCTCGACCGCCGGTTTGTTGCCGGCCATATCGAGCACGACATCAACACCACCATCGGTTTCATCGATAATCCGCCGGCGGTAATCATTGTCTTTGGTGACATTGATAGAAACATCGGCGCCCATCTGTCGGCAGATATCGAGATTAAACTCCATCATACCGAGATTATATATTTTCACCGCACCAACCGCCCTGCTGACACCGCAGGCAAAAGCCGCGATGGGGCCATCGCCGACGATGGCGATTTTTTTGGCCGAGACGTCGCTTTCCATCACGGTGTAAACAGCGTTACCAAGCGGCTCCTGGATCGAGGCGATATCAATCGGAAGACTCGGATCGTTTTTCCAGCAGCAGATTTCCGGAATAACGGCGTATTCGGCAAAAATACCATCAACATCAACACCCAGAATCGAAAGATTCTGGCAGAGGTTCATGTGTCCCGTTTTACACAAATAGCAATGTCCGCACGGGATATGGGTTTCGGCGGAGATATAATCGCCTACTTTGATACTCTGAATCGCCGAGCCAATCTCGACCACCTCGCCACAGCATTCATGACCGAAAATCATCGGCGGTTTGATACGCGATTGCGCCCATAAATCCCAGGTTAAAATATGTTTATCGGTGCCGCAGATGGAAGCGGCTTTGATTTTGATAAGAACTTCATCAGGTTTGGGAGTCGGGATATTTACCTCGACTATATCTGCACCGGCGGCAGCTTTAGTCTTTTTCGCCGCCAGCATTGTGCCTGTCATATATATACCTTTCCTAAAAAATTCCTGTATTTTAAAGATTAAAAAATATCTATTCGGGCGGGAAAAGTCAAATGGTTTGCGGATAAGTCAATCGGTGGCAGGGTGCCGGTTATTTAAGGAAAATTCGAATATATCGGAAAATAGCCGGTATATCAATCAGGAGGAAAAAAAATGGAAAGACATATAAATAATCTGGGTGTAATGTTTATTATCTGGGGGATAATTTCGATCCTGTTTGGATTCGGGATTTTGATATTACTCACAAGTGGTGTGCTGGATCTGCCTCGTGAGGCCCTGAAAGTAATGATACCCTTCGGAATAATTTTATCGATGATTTGTATCGGTACCGGGATTCTGGAGATTGTCGGCGGGCGGGGATTAATCAACCATCGGCGCTGGTCGAGGATGCTGGTCATCGTGATGGCGGCCATTAATATTTCGAGTTCCCCGATTGGTTTTGCGCTGGGTATATATGCATTTTGGGTTTTGTTTAAGACCGAATCGGAGCAGGTGTTGATTGCCTGATGCGACTGTCGACAAGTTTTTACAGCAGGTCTTGGGGAAACCTGCCCTGCGTTTCCCTGACCTGATTATCAGTGCAATCGAAACTGAAACCAACCTGCTGAAGATAACGTGTCGGCGTTGGGTGGAACCCAGTTATCGGGTCGTTTCATACGAAGCATCAATTTGAATTTGTCTTTCGATAAGAATTTTTTGCTTATCTGGCATTCGAATATTTCCGGATAAATAAACGAATTTCCATCCTCGCCAACAATCATCTCAACAAGATTGGAGGTCCATAAACCTGACGCGCCCCAAGTTGTTTCCGACCATGTGTTATTTTTGAAAAATCGCTGTCCGTGCGCCGCCGAGATGTGAAACATAACCGTATCGCGTGACATATTGTTTAGATATATATCGACACCGGAATTCTTGATGCTATTATTCGTAATCCCCAGATAAACAAAAAACGAATCCTGCTTCAGACTGATTGTTACATTCTGGCTGTCGATAGTACAAACCTTATCTGTATCCCATTCCTTCTTATCGATTTTACCGTTTAAAAGCGGCACCCTGCCATACGGTATTGGTTTGTTGTTGTCGGCTGCAACTGATAACCCAAATGATAATATCACGAATAAAATCGTAGTAGTAATAACTTTAAGTTTCATGTTTTATCCTCCCTCCTATATCTTTTGTGCGACAACGGCGACACGTCGCGATTTTGACGTCGGCCGCCTAAACCTCAGACAATGATACAGATATTTGGTTTCGAGTCCCGAACGTTTGAGTAATTTTTTAATGACATTGTTTGAGTATGCTCGTTCGGTATGGTGTTCCTGATAACGCTGCCAGATTTTACCTTCTTTGATAAAAAAGAACGCGTCGAGATCGGCCGTTCTGGTTTTTTCGTCGTACCATGCCGGCCAAACCCAGGCATAATTATCCCGGCAACCGCTATTAAGACCTTTGGGCCAGATATATTTCAGCATGTAGGTAGTGTTCATATCAAAAATAAACAGCCCATCCGGATTAAGATGCTCCTGCACGGTATTGAAACATTTTAATAAATCATCTTCGGTCAGAAGGTAATTTAACGAATCGAAAAAGCAGGTAATGAGGTCAAATGTCTTTAAAGCGTGTCCGCCTTTTTCAAATATCTTAAACGAAGTCAAATCCTGCCTTACAAAATCGATTTTGAGATTTTGTTTTCTCGCTTTGGCGCGGGCGACTTTAAGCATCTCCGGCGAGCGGTCGAGTCCGGTGGTTTGTATTTTCTTTTTACTGAAAAGACAGGCGGCGGTACCGGTTCCACAGCAGAGGTCGAGGGCGGTTTTTGGTTTAACTCTGGCGCGTTTGAGGAGTCTGAAGGTGTACTCGACCATCAGGGTTGAGAATCGATCCCCGCCGATTTTGTCGTAGTACTTAGCGAGGAATTGATATGGGAGTGGTGCGTTGGGCATATGTTATTTCTCTTTTATATAACCTTTATCCGATGCAAGGGTGCCCCACAGCTTGCTGTGGGTTGGTATGAAAAGGCAGTACAATTAATCTTCATCTCCTTAATCCGTTATCGACTCCAAATTCATGAGGCCTATAGAATCGTAACACCTAATATTCTAAACCTCCATTTCATCCATTATCAATGGTACATCTTTTACACCCTGATAGTAATTATAACTTGAATATTCCCAGTCTTCAGGCTTTTTAACCAATTTTCGTACAACCGGATTTTTATGACAATAATTTATTTTTTCAATCACCGTTTCCCTAGACCGGCAATTATGATCATAACATCGTTTTTGCCAAAAAACATGCTTTAAATTCTTGTTGTTCTCAATAACTTCCGAAAAATATTCACGGGCCATTTTCGATTTAATTTCACGTATAACCAATCCCAATTTCATGTCGTCGGGGGGTAAAATTACTAAATGAACATGTTCGGGCATTATGACATATCCAAATATTTTAAATTTATGTTTTTCCCGGGCAGAATCGAGAGTATTTATAAATATATCCTTTGAACGTTTGTTTTTGAACCCGGGTAATCGACGATAACAACTGAATGTTACGAATCGCGCGGTTCCAAGATTATCATAATGTTTGAGTTCCGGCATTAAAATACGTTCTCATATCGAATAGTGTACTATAATACAGACGGTACGTCTTTTTCGAACGATCCCACAGCAAGCTGTGGGGCACCCGCGCATTATAACATATCCATATATTTTAAATTTATGTTTATTGCGTGCCAGATCGAGATGTTCTATAAATAATTCTTTTGTCCCTTTCCTATTAAATTCCGGTAATCGACGATAACAGCTAAATGTTACGAATCGAACGGTACCAAGATCGTCAAAGTGTTTTAATTCAGGCATTAGACTATTTCATTATAATAAAAACCGTAACGCCTGTGTTAATAAATATCAAAGTCACTTCTTTTTCAAACGATCCCACAGCAAGCTGTGGGGCACCCTTAAAATATATTCCAAAATATTTCAAAAATATCGAAATTCAGAATATACAGACCTCCCATCCTTAGACATATCTTTATTCCCCCCTAGAACGGCAGGTCGTCGTCTTCGGAGGCGAGGTCGTTGGGTGGCGGTTCGGGCGGCATGTTTTCTCCGGAAGATGTCCCGGCGCCGGCGCCAGCGCCGGCCTGATCACGCGAGCCTAAAAACTGCATCCGCTGGGCAACCACTTCGGAAATATAACGCTTGTTGCCATCCTTGTCGTCGTAGGAGCGATTCTGAATCCGTCCCTCAATATATACCTGTTTACCTTTGGCCAGGTATTCCTTGGCGATTTCCGCCTGACGTCCCCAGACCACAATATTATGCCATTCGGTCTTATCCTGCATAACACCATCCTTGTCGCGCCATTTTTCGCCGGTAGCCAATGAGAAAGTGGCCACCGCCTGACCGCCGGGGGTGTAGCGAAGTTCGGGATCACGTCCAAGATTACCGATTAAAATAGCTTTGTTTACTCCAGCCATGGATATCCTCGTTTAGAAAAAGTGAATATTTACGGTAAATATAACCGACCTCGGAACGTCTGTCAATGGCCAAGTAGCGCGATTTGGTGTGTGACAATGAGTGGCACGGATTGCCAGCTATGTCGTCAAAAGTATACACTCCCCACCGGGTGTTTTTTGCTTGCCGAGGGAAAGATAGCATATTATTATCAAATATATTTTAAAGGTAAGTCAAATGGATAGTTTAAAACTAAACGAAGTTGCAACGGCCGCGAAACTCGAGAAGTTTTTAATTGATAAACTGAAAATATCGGGGATGACCGGTTATGTTCTCGGCCTGTCGGGCGGTGTTGATTCCTCGTTGGCGGCGGCGATTGCGACCCGCGCGGTCGGTAAGGAAAACGTTTTGGGTGTGATGATGCCGTATAAGTTATCGTCGCCGGAATCGGTTTCCGATGCGATCGAGGTATCGGACTATTTCGGTTTCCAGGCAATCAAGATTGATATCAGCCCGATGATTAACGCCTATTTCATGGACATTAAGGCGGTTGACAAGGTTCGAAGCGGCAATAAAATGGCGCGCGAACGGATGTCGATTTTATTCGATAAAGCATACCAATATAAATATCTGGTATGCGGGACATCGAATCGGACCGAGATATGTCTTGGCTACGGGACATGGTACGGTGATGTTGCCTGCTCGGTTAATCCGATCGGGATGTTATATAAAACCCAGGTGCGACAAATGTCCGCATATTACGGGGTACCCGACTCGGTGCTGAAAAAGAAACCATCGGCCGACCTCTGGCCGGGACAAACCGACGAGGATGAACTCGGGCTGGAATACGACAAAGTCGATAAACTGCTTTATATGATAATAGAGCAGTCTATTACCGACCGAGATAAATTAAATGAAGCCGGATTCGATAATGATTTTATCGACCGGGCGATTGGAATTTTAAATAAATTCTATTTTAAACGACATCTTCCCGAAATCGCTGACCTCGGATTAAACCGGATTCCGGATAAAATCAATCTCACCTGATAAAGATGTCGGATAATAACAACAGGGGGATTTTGTATTTAGTACCGACACCAATCGGCAATCTGGGTGATATCACTCAAAGAGCATTGGAAACGCTGGAAAATTCAGATTTAATTGCCTGCGAAGATACCCGTCTCTCCGGTCGATTATTATCCCATTTCGGATTAAGGAAAAAACTGATAAGCTACCACGATTTCAACGAGGAGCGGCGGCTTCCGAAATTATTGAGTGTTCTCTATGAAGGTGGTAATATTTCGGTGATTACCGATGCCGGTTCGCCCGGTATCTCCGATCCAGCATTCAGAATAATCCGGGCGGCGATAGAAAATGATATCACGGTCCGCCCTCTCCCCGGCGCCAATGCGTTGATACCGGCGCTGACCGGATCCGGCCTGCCGCTTGACCGGTTTTTCTTTGAAGGTTTTCTTCCGCAGAAATCGGGATCACGGAAAAACCGTCTGGCAAAACTGGCTGAATTGGAACATACGCTGATATTTTACGAGTCACCGCATCGGGTGGAAAAAACCATAGCGGATATACTGGAAGTATTGGGGAATCGGCAAACCTGTATCGCGCGCGAGATTTCGAAAATTCATGAAGAATTTATTCGAGGTAGTCTCGGTGAGATTTTAGATGTAATCAACAGCAGGAAATTAAAAGGTGAGATAGTTATTGTGGTGGCGGGTAAGGGCAAAAAAGAAAAAACAAAACATATAAAGAATAAGTAGATCTTTATGCGGAGATTGCCACGCAATGGCATTGCCACGCCTTCGCCCGCGCTTACGCTTGGTCTCGGCTCGCAATGACATTATTTTAAAAATATTTCATTTGGCTTAGGGGAAAAAATTCGTATAATGGAAGAACTTTGTTGAGAATATAAATTATGTATCCTGATCTCTTTCAAATCGGACCGGTTGCAATACGAAGTTACGGTGTGATGCTGGCGATTTCGTTTTTCCTCGGTATCTATTATATCTACCGTACGTCGAAAAAACTCAATTTCGATTTCGAGATGCTGTTGACCGTCGCCTACATTATGATAATCGCCGGACTGGTTGGAGCGCGGTTGTCGTATGTTTTGTTTCACCTGGGTGAATTCGAGGGTAACTGGCTCGATACGATAAATCCGTTCCAGTCCGATCGGTTCGGAATCGCCGGCCTGAATTTATACGGCGGCGTTTTGTGCGCCATAATATGTACGTTCATTTATCTTCGAGTACGACGGCTTTCGACTCTCGATGTGTTTGATATTTTTGCGCCGACAATCGGTATCGGTTTGACCTTTACCCGCATCGGTTGTTTCCTGAACGGGTGCTGTTTCGGAACCCCGACCGATCTTCCATGGGGGGTAAGTTTCCCTGAAGGTTCGATCCCATATCATGTATTTGATGGTGTACATTTACATCCGTCGCAGTTATACAGCTCGTTTTATGGTCTGCTTCTGTTCCTGTTTCTTAACTGGCGATTGAAAAACAGGGAATTCAGCGGGCAGGTGGTTGGGCTGTTATTTATGATTGAAGCTATATTCCGTTACTCTATAGAATATGTGCGGTATTATGAAGATGCCATGCATATACATTTTCTAAGTATGAGCCCAACCTATAACCATCTGATTGCAATTTCACTGTTTATTCTCGGCCTGATTATATACGCGGTGCAGAGACAAAAATTCCTCAAATCTACTTCAGGACAAAATTGATGAACCAACAGCGTACCGGTGATTTGTACGCTCTGGTTTGTGCTTTGGTTTGCGGATTGGGAAATATTCCGGCCAAAGTGGCGCTGGATCGGCTTCCGGTCGAAATCTATATTTTTTATTTTTTCCTGTTCGGATTTTTCATAATCTCCCTGACATTATTTAAAAAATCGAGCCGTGATGAAATATTCCAGATAAATCTAAAGACTTTATCCCTGATAGCAATTCTGGCGGTGTTCTTTATGGGGGCGTTGTACCTGATGATGACCGCGTTGAAAATGATTGAACCGGCGACGGTGTCGTTTTTATCGCGGTTCGAGGTGATTGTCACGGTGGTGCTGGCATATATGATATTAAAAGAGCGCCTGTTGTTTATCGAGATAGTCGGCGGGATGATTGCTGTGGGTGGGGTAATTATTTTGAAATACAAAACGAATCTGGATATTTCAAAAGCGGCAACATTAATGGTGCTGTCGTCGTTTTGTTTTGCCGCCGCCGAGATTATTATCAAGAAAAATATCAAAATCCTCGGCACGATACGGTTCGTGTTTTATCGCAATCTGTTTATGATCTGTTTTGTTTATATTATAATGACCTTCGAGGGACGCACCTTGTTTCTTCCCGACAATAACACTCTGCTGGTAATTCTTTCGGCCGCGATTTTACTCCCGGTTGTGGGACGTATCACCTACATGGAAGCGCTGAAACGAATTAAAGTCTCCCGCGCCGCGTTGATAACGCAATCGACCCCGCTCTTTACCGCATTTTTTGCTTTTATAATACTGGCGACCTATCCCGCCCCAATCGAATGGCTGGGCGGAGCATTGATAATCGCCGGAGTGGTGGTAGTGAAATTATCGATAAAAAAAGGACCGGCGTAATATTTCATAATCCTGATTATTTTTGCTTCTTTTCTATCTTCGCCCAGGAATCGCGAAGGCCGACCGTACGATTAAAAACCGGTCGTTTCGGTGTTGATTTTTTCGAATCGACACAGAAATATCCCTGACGTAAAAACTGAAAATACTGCCCCGGCTTGGCTTCTTTCAGCGACGGTTCCACCCGGCTGTTATTAAGTACAACCAACGATTCCGTGTTTAGATTGACCATAAAGTCTTCGTCTTCAAGTGGATTTTCTTTGGTAAACAAAGCATCATAAAGATAGACATCCGCTTCCAACGAATGTTCAGCGCTGACCCAGTGGAGGGTTCCTTTCACCTTGCGGCCATCGGGTGAATTCCCACCCCGAGTCTCGGGATCATAACTGCACCGGAGTTCGATTATTTCGCCGTTATCATCTTTGATGACTTTTTCGCATTTGATAAAATAGGCATGTTTCAGACGCACTTCACGACCCGGCGCGAGACGGAAAAACTTTTTGGGTGGTTCCTCGCGAAAATCGTCGCGCTCGATATAAATCGTTTTTGAAAACGGAACCATCCGTGTCCCGGCCGATTCATCTTCAGGATTATTGATTGCATCCATCTCCTCGGTTTTGCCGTCGGGATAATTTTCGATAACAACTTTTAGCGGATTCAATACCGCCATCGCACGGATAGCACGTTTGTTTAAATCCTCGCGCAGGGTATGCTCCAACAGTGCAATATCGACAATACTCTCTCTTTTAGCGACACCGATACGGTCGCAGAAATTCCGGACCGCATCCGGCGAATACCCGCGCCGCCTCAAACCGGATAGCGTTGGCATCCGGGGATCATCCCACGACTCGACTTTCCCGGTCTGAACAAGCTGGATTAATTTCCGTTTGCTTAATACCGTATAGCTGATATTCAGACGCGCGAATTCTATCTGTCGGGTCGGGAAAATCCCAAGATTTTCGATGAACCAGTTGTACAGCGGACGGTGATCCTCGAAACTTATATCGCATAACGAATGCGTGATACCCTCGATAGAATCGGACTGCCCGTGTGCCCAGTCGTAGGTCGGATAGATGCACCATTTATTGCCGGTGCGGTGATGCTCGGCGCGCTTGATACGGTATAAGACCGGGTCGCGCATATTTATATTACCGGAAGCCATATCGATTTTGGCGCGCAGGACATGAGTACCGTCTTCGAATTCACCGGCTCTCATTCGCTCAAACAAATCGAGATTTTCCTCAACTGAACGGCTGCGGTAAGGGCTATCTTTACCCGGTTCAGTCAGGGTACCACGATATTCGCGTATTTCATCGGCTGTCAGATCGCAGACATAAGCCTTGCCATCCTTGATTAGTTTAATCGCAAATTCATACAGCCTATCGTAATAATCGGAAGCATAAAACAGGCGGTCCTCCCAATCGAAACCGAGCCATTTGATATCATTTTTTATTCCATCGACATACTCGACATCCTCTTTGACCGGATTGGTGTCGTCAAATCGGAGATTACATTTGCCGCTGTAATCACGGGCGATACCAAAATTAAGGCAAATCGCCTTGGCATGACCGATATGCAGATAACCGTTCGGTTCCGGCGGAAAGCGAGTGTGAATACGTCCGTCGTTTTTGCCGTTTTTAATGTCTTCGTCGATAAACTCGCGAATGAAATTGGTTGATGTTGTTTCGGTCTCTGCCATTTTTGCCTGTTCCTCAGCTTAAATTTGTTCCGCAATATATCGTATCGGTCTTTTAGAAACAAATAATTTGATTTAAAAAAAGAGTCGATTTGTATAATCAAAAAAGTGCTGGATAATTCGCCCGAAAAGGCGTAGATTCAAGCGATATTGTGATAGAGGAAAAACAGATTCGAAATACAGAGGAATAAAAAATGAATAACGACTTGTACAAAGATATGCCGACTCTTCTGAAACATGCCATTATGAGCGAAATCGAGGGTTACACATTTTATGACCTGTTGTCGAAAATGGCGGAAAACAAAGATGCGCGAATTCGTCTTGAGGGATTGCGCGATGATGAAAAACGGCATCGCGAAACTTTAAAAAGTATATATGAGAAACATGTTGGCGGGACACTCGGTCAGCTTCCGCTGGAAGGTATCACTCCCCTGTCGAAAGCCTTTGATGCCGGCAAATTGAAAAAGTTCAATTCCGAAGTTGAATATATAAATCTGGCTATTGATGCCGAACTGGAGGCGACCAAATTTTATAAAGAAAGCGCCGAGAAAACAGACGCCGCCGAGTTTAAAGATATTTTGACGACTCTGTCCGAGGAGGAAAACGGGCATTACGAAATACTAATGGCGGAGCGTGAGGCGCTGGCCGGTAATTATTTTTGGTTCTCACTTGACGGCACGGCGCCGATGGAAGATTAATATTATCCATTTTCGGAAATAAATTTAATCAGGCGGGACTAAATGGGTTTATTTAAAAGGAAACCGGGTGTTGGTTCTTCCGCGCCCGATTTCACGCTTCAATCGCATCTGGGCAGTAAAGTCACGCTGTCCGAATTTCGCGGCAAAAAAAATGTTCTGATTGCTTTTTATCCTCTTGACTGGACCCCGATATGAACCAACCAGATGACGGCTTATGAAAGCGAACTTGCTCGCTTCGACAGCCTCGATACCCAGGTGCTGGGTATATCGGTCGATTCGGTTCCATGTCATCAGGCATGGCAAAAAACTCTGGGCGGGATAAGCTATCCACTATTATCCGATTTTTGGCCGCACGGTAAGGTTTGTAAACTGTACGATACTCTGCTTGACAAAGGTTACAGCGACCGGATTATATTCATTGTCGACAAACAAGGTCTGATAGTCTATAAGGAAATCGTCGGTGTCCGCAACTGGCCGGACAATGAGAAGGTGTTTAGGCAGTTGGAGAGGATGAGATAGAAAATGTTTGGGTCGCCCTCCGCTGTGTCGAAGACCCTGAATGAAATGAAGGGTGAGGGGTCCTCTCGTGGCGATTTACATAAAAAACCGTAGGGGCGAGGCTTGCCCTCGCCCTCGATTATATCATCAGGGCGACCGCAAGGATCGCCCCTACAAACCCAATTCCAAATCGAACATTGATACAGTCACGCTTCCATCACACAACCCTCAAACAATTTGCTTTTTACAAATCTCCTGTTATATTGCCAAAACGTTGCGTATTTATTAGGCGAGTAGCTGATTGAGGTTAATATTTAATGTATTTTGCATTGCCGAAAGAATATCGCGAGGCCAAACCGGCCGACCTGGTTGAGCGGATTAAGGCGTCCAAAATGAAGCTTGGAAACCGCTCGATTGTCCTGACACATCATTATCAGCGGATAGAGGTAGTTCAGCTTGGTGATGCCCTCGGTGACTCGTATGAACTGTCCAAAATCGCCGCCTCGCGTAGAGAGGCCGAATATATCTTTTTCTGTGGTGTGCATTTTATGGCCGAATCGGCTTATATCCTCGCTAAAGAGCACCAGACCGTTTTTCTTCCCAATCCGCTGGCCGGATGCCCGATGGCCGATATGGCCGATATGGCCGACGTTATGGAGGCGTGGAAAATACTCGAAAACTTCGGCGGCGATAAAAAGATAATGCCGATTTCATACATGAACTCGGCGGCCGGTCTGAAAGCCTTCACCGGGAAACATGGCGGACTGATATGTACCTCCTCCAATGCCGATGCGGTTTACAAATGGGCCTTCGAGCGTCGCGAAAAATTGTTCTTCTTCCCCGACCAGCATCTTGGATACAATACCGGTATCAAGTTCGGTTTGAAACCAGACGATATGGTGATATGGAATTTCTCCGAAGAGTCCGGCGGCCTGACCGAGGAACAGATCGATAAGGCGAAAGTGATTCTCTGGAAAGGTCACTGCCATGTGCATACCAATTTTAAGGCGGAACATGTAGAAAATATCAAAGAGAAATATCCCGAAGCGAAAATCGTGGTGCATCCGGAATGCCCGCACGATGTTGTCAGCCAATCCGACGCCGCCGGCTCGACCAGTTTTATTGTTAAATATGTAAACGAACAGGCGGACGGTACCACGATTGCAATCGGGACCGAGTTGAATTTAGTCAACCGGCTGATGCTTGAACACCCCAATAAGAAGATTCTGGTACTCTCCGGCGACACCTGCCCGGTCTGCGCCAACATGTACAGAACTACTTTAAATGATTTAGCCTATTGTCTTGATAGTTATAAGGATATAAAACCGATAGTTGTTCCTGACGATATTCGCACCGATGCCCTTCTCGCCCTCGAGCGAATGCTGGAAGTGCATTAAGAAATCGATCCCCATATCATTTTTATCCCCTATCTTATCACCGATTTTTTATTATGTCTTCCAAAGGAGACAAGAATATGAAAGGTTATGTTCACGTATATACCGGCGATGGAAAAGGCAAAACAACGGCTGCGTTTGGGTTAGCCCTGCGGGCGGTCGGGGCCGGGATGAAAGTTTATATCGCGCAGTTTGTCAAGGGGATGGAATACAGCGAACTTCATGTTATCGAAAAATTCGAGGGACAAATTGTTCTGAAACAATTCGGGCGGGATTGTTTTATATATAAGGATCCGGAGGAGGCCGATATCGAAGCGGCGCGCGAGGGATTGGAGGAGTCTCGCAAAGCCATACAGTCGGGTCAATATCAGATGGTGATTTTGGATGAGGCCAATATTGCGACGTTTTATAATCTGTTTTCAGTTGATGAGCTTCTTGAATTAATAAACAACAAACCGGATGAGGTTGAAATTATTATAACCGGGCGTCGCGCCGACCAAAAAATAATCGATACCGCCGATTTGGTGACCGAAATGCGCGAGATCAAACATTATTATCGGCAGGGTGTCGAGGCCCGTAAAGGGATTGAGATGTAGTCCGTCGAGCACAAGAACGTACGCCGGGCACAGGTAACGGTAGCGCAGACAAGAATGTCTGAGCTACCATGTATCAAATGCGAATAGTAACTCGTTACGATGAGATTGCCACGTCGGCCCGAATAAGAATTCGGCCCTTCTCGCAATGACTGTTAGAAAACTATTACCCGGTCAGATTTTCATTCTTTCGGCGAAATCGCCGATAATCGGCAGACGGTATTTTTTACCCTGGATACCGAAGACAATCCCCGCCACGGCGGCACCGAGGGCTATAATCAAAACCGCCTTCCAGACCATACCAGATATTCCCGGAATAAGAAACAGAACCGCAAGAAGTTCTATTAAAAACAGCAGAAATCCCTGTCGGCTGTGGAAACGAGCCTGCTCGTTATCGCGCATCTGGATTAATGGAATCAGGCACAAAAACGGAATATAAGCTAAGATGGCGGCGATGACGCCACGATCCTTGTCGTAGCTGGTATGTTGTTCTCCGGACCCGATATGTTCACTATTGTCCAGATCGGGGATTTCCGGCCGACCGGCTTTATCATCCTGATTTTCAAAAAATCGGTCTGTCATGCTTCCCCCCTGTTTTCAAACTTCCCAAAAACTCATTTTATCTCTATCCGGTAATTCAATCTTCAGCGTATCATCCATCGGCCATTTCTCGATAAGTTTGGTTCCGCTATAAATGACGACATTAAATTCAATCGGTCCGCTTCCGGTTTCAGTCAAAATTTTCCTGTGGAATCTGACCTCTAAAACCCGATCAATAGCATATCCGAAACCTATCTCTTCCTTAAGTCCGCATTTCTCAAGTGCGACTTCCTTTGGGCCGCACGATTTGAAATCAAAGACAACCCGATAGTTATTTTTCACAACTAAATCAAATTTATTGTCAAAGTCAAGACGAATATAAAAACCGTCAAAATCAAAAGCGAAGTAAATATCTTTAATAACTTTTTCGACCCGGTGCATAGCGCCGCCGACATTGGTGCAGTCGTAATGCCCGGCCCCGCTCCACTCATAATAATGGGTCAGGTTGCCGTCAAGCTGAGGCGTAATCAACGCCTCCGGCATCGATATCGATTTTAATTTCTCGGGACGATGAATCGGCCGAAGCAGTTTTATGGGTGTTTCAAGTCCCAGCATCTGATAGATACCGGCCAGGTGTGCCCTAAAGAGGGTGTCGAACTGCGAATTGTGTGCGCCGATATGATCATCGCCGAACCACCAGCACCAGTCGGAACCTTCGGCGATATGTATCTGTTTCCATGCATTTTTAATCAGATCCGGATCGGCGTCGGGATGCTGATTTTGATAATCGACCAAAACCCGGCGCGTTTCATATAAAGCATCCCAGGCCAGGTTATCCTCGGTGTGTCCGATCCAGATTCGGAAATTATGATTTATCCACGATCCGGCAAAAAGCGATTTTAACTGAACAGGCTGGATAGATTCGGCCGCCTCGGTAAATGATATTACGTCGATATTTTCGTCCGACGCCAGCGCCTCACAGAAGCGGCTTAAAAAATCATGACCATCCTGCGGGAAATACTCCCATGCGTTTTCACCATCGAGAATAATCGGAACGACAGATTGATCGAGTTTTCCCGCCAGGAGTTTGCGGATATTTTTTAAGGTCTGGACAAAATCGCTGACCGCTCGCTCGGTCTCCCACCCGGAATAGACAAAACCGATTTTATCCGACAAACCATGATCGCGGAAAAATATTTTTACATCGGGCGCACCCTCAAAGGCATAAACCGAATGCGGCGAAAATTGCTCCGGGTTCAAACCGGATTTAATCAGCGACTGATGCAAAACTTCTTCATCGGTTGCCACCCATTTTATATCGTTTTCCTTTATCAGACTGAGAACCGCCTCGGATACCGAACCTTCTGACGGCCACAAACCTTTTAATTCGGTATTGAACAATGTCCGGCATTTTTCAACCGAATTTTCGACATGCCAGCGGGCATCTTCGGGAAAGCTGAATCGGTTTTTCGGCAAGGCGACATCGGGAATGGCTTCTCTGGCAACATCGGTATCGATCAGAAGCGGCAAAATCGGATGGTAGTATGGCGTAAAGGAAATATCGATTTTACCTTCTTCGGACAGTTTTTTATAGGTCGGTATAATACGACTGAGAAGTTCGATCTGGTAATCCATCAGAGCCTGTTTATCATTCTCGGTAAAGTCTCTCCCCTTCTTAAACAAAGTCTTGACCGGGTCTTCTTTTCGGAAGGTCGGGTCTATCCAGGTCAGGTTTGACCAGACCTGTAAATCGAGCCACTCCGAGGTGGAAAAAATATCGACCGCCAGATCGATATCGGAACCGCAGCTTTCCTGTTTCCTGTATAGCTGGCGATAGCGCGGGTACGGGTTTATCATGGTCGGATAATGCGCGCTGAAAAATGTTTCCAGAATTTCCTTTTTCATGTCACGTGATAACTCGCGGGCGTTTATTTTCGAAAGTTCCTGATGCCGGTCAACATAACCCCGGCAGTACATCTCGATTTGATCCAGAAGCGACGGGACAAGATTAAAGGTAAATTTAACGTTGTGCTCGGCGGCCAGAAGCGGCATATCGAGATAATCCTTGAGTCCGTGAAGACGGACCCAGGGCATCATAAATTTATTCGTCTCGGGATTGAGATAGTACGGCTGGTGCATGTGCCAGAGAAAGGCAACCTTGAGTTTATCGCTCTCCGGCGTCATATAAAATATCTCAGATTATTGCGCGTTTTCGCGCATCACCAGCATAATCGCCTGGCGTATGTAATCGGTATTCGGAAACTTCTCTTTGATTTCATCGAGAATTTCATTAGCGCGCGCGAAATCCTGTGCGGTTGTATAACAACGAACAGCCCCGACATAAAAATCGGGTGCCGAAGGAGATTCCGGATAATACTTGGCCGCCTCGAGGAATTTTTCAGCAGCGGGAATGAATTCCTGTTTGTTTTCCATACAAAAAGCAATTCCGGCGATAGCCGAAGCGGTGGTTAATTTATCCTGATGGAATTTATCGATATATTTTTGATAATTGGCAATCGCTTCATCGTAGTTACGCGTGTCGTAATGCGCATTGGCCAGATAAAACTGCGCCCGGGCACCGATATAACCGCCGATCTCATCGGCGATACTTCCCAGTTCCAGAATCGCGACCTGATTATTGCCGCGTTTAGCTTCGGCAAAGGCCGAGGCCAGACGACTCGCCGCCTCCTGCTGTTTGCCGGATTTGGTTCCGGCCATATAAACGATTCCGATTATTACTAAAAGAACGATAGCTCCGATAATAGCTGTCAACTGCCAGTTATCCATCAGCCATTCTTTGGCCTGAAGCATCGCGGTCGTAAACTTGTCTTGTTTTATCTGTTGTTTGGTAATCTTGACTTTAGTTCGCATCGCTTGGTATCTCTTTCTAACTTCCTAACTTCGTCCCGAATAAACTATATATCGGCTAACATGGTCGAATACATTACATCGGCTCGACAATGAGGTCGAGACTGCCTTCTAACCACCTATCGATTAAAAATATCCTGTAAATGTCACGGATATATTATGGTTTTTCCATTCATTACTCGATTTATTTCCCGATTCCGAACTATATTCGTAAATATCCTGATCGTAAGTAGTATAGGTATAGGCAAAATCCAGTAAAATCTGCGACCAATAAATGCCGGTTCCGAACGAGAATGAAAATCCGGTTATCTGATCTTCGTCATAATGGAACATATAAGTCGGTTTGGCGACATTGGCCGGTTCACTGTCATCGACATTAATAAACTCATCATCATCTTTATAAACGATTTCGTAAGCGCTGATATTACCCTGCGGGAAAACCTCGGTTCTAAAACCGGCCCGTACAGGAACCTGTCCGTAACGGGTATTAAACAAATATTCGGTTCCCAAACGGATTTGTAAAACATCGCTCCAGTTGGGGATATTAACACTATCGGAAAATATCTCGGTCAGGTCGGAAGATGAATTATAACTGAATGACTCCAGAGTATATATTTTAAGACCGGAAAATTTCTTATATTCAATATCGGCCGCGACCAGCCAGTTATCTTTGACATCGTAAGCCAGCCCCATTCCAACTATCAATGGAATTTCGATTTTGGAATTTTTAGGATATGGGTATTCGATTTCGGTATAAAATTCGGTGTTATAAACAGTCGTCGAAATTTCAAGGCCTTCCTCGGTCGATTCTCTTATAATAGTACTATCTGAATTTACTTTCAAATTAAACGGCGTATTCACAACCAGTCCGACTCGTAATTTTTCCGCCGCATACAAAAAACCGAGTTTGGTATTAAAACCGGAATAAGAGGCCGAATCCAATACTCTTATATACTGTTCATAATTGGCGTATTGTAAATAATCATCTCTCAGCCCGTAACGATAAAAATATCTTCTCTCCTCGGAGACAACTTTACCAGTGTAAATATTGGCCGAGAAACCGAAAGACAATTCCTTATATATTCGCGTCCCCAATGCGAAACTAACACTACTGACACCGCCCTCTTTTTCGAATAACGAATTGGGTTCCTCACCGGTCCAGGCCCCGCCGATATTCTCCGCGAATTCATAATAGATATCAAAATTACGGTTGTACGAAATATTTGCGACAATATGATGCCCTTTGATACGAAGAGGCGTAACCACATTCCAGAAACCGAGTGAACTCATCAAGCCGGTATGGTCATATGTCGTCGCGACGGCATCACCCTCTTTAAATTCGAATTTTCCCCGGGGAGCGAAAAAACCATAACTAAAAGTCATCAATGTTTTTTCATGAACATATAAGCCGGCCGGGTTCCATGAGGCGGCGGTTCCATCGTCGGCGACCGCTAAAAAGGCATATCCCATTCCTTCGGCTCGCGCCCCTCCCCCATAAAAATTAAAACTCATCCCCTGCTGCTGGCCGAACGCCGCCGCTGAAAAGATAACGACTAATAGTAAAGCCCATTTAGAAGATGTCAACTTCATAATATCTCCCGCAAAAATAATTATTTTCTTCTCTCGTTATAGACGCACAAGGCCTATAAAATATCAGAAGGAAAATATATACATATAATAATTTCGTGTCAAATTCTTTTTACAAATATTTAGGTGGATTTACGGCTATAAGCGTAAGCGTCCAACAAATTTGGGGAGGGTAGGCGAGGGTTATTCGTCCCGGTCGGGGAAATTGGTGATAATCGGATGGACTTTAAAAACCGCCGCCTCGGATTGGCTCTGGCTTTTATCGACCAGTTCGTTATCCAAAATGGCCACCGCGCAGGAGTTCAGACCCTCGAACAGTTCGCCCTGCCGGAAAGTCTGTATCCAGAGTGTGTGACGAGCCTTTAGTATATCGTCAAACTGTCCCTTATAAGCCTGTTCGACCTGCTTTTGAAGCTGGCGCTCCTTTTCCTGCCAGTTGACATGGGCGGCCAGAATATAATTGCCGCGCGAGGTTGGATCGAGCGATTCCATGATAGATATCAGGTATTGGTTTTTCTCGGTAAAGAGGCGGAACCGGATACGAATCCGCAGGCCGGATTTGACTTTGCGCTCTTCCGGAAGCAGCGGTGTTATAACCAGACAGCTTTCCCAGTTTTCGCGTTTGTTTTTGCCGGGATATCGCATCTGCTCCAGCCAGCCAAGAACCTCATCCCTGATAGCATCGATATCCATCAGCGGTTTATCTTTATTCAGCTCCCGGCCAAGCTCCTTGGCGACCTTCTTTTTAACTTCTTCACTGATAGGCATACCAATATCCTTATAATGTAATTATCGTCAAAAAGAGGCCCTGTTTTACCGTCGTCAATAAAAGGATTGACTTCGAATCGACCCTGACTATTATTTTGTATATAGCGGATACACATTGTTATGAATAAGATGCACCGGATAAAAAATCGGACATGCGGGATGGTTTTTATAATAGCTGCCTTATTGCTTCTATCCAGTTTTATTAATGCCGGCACTCCGGAATCAATCAAAGAAGACTATTTTTATATCCGGGAAGCAAACGATACCGGCACGACAGTTGAACACGAACATAAAACGACCGGGCGTAATGTCTCGCCACCGGGTTTTGTGGCAAACTCACTGTTGACTATATATCAGACGTTGATCTCATCGCAGGATAGTAAGGTTTGTAATTTCCGACCGAGTTGCTCGCATTTTGCGCGCGATGCTATCAACCGGGCCGGTTTTATCAAAGGTAGTTTAATGGCGGCGGATAGGTTATCGAGATGTCATCCGTACGCGATCGGCCATTACAAAATCGATATAAAAACAGGATTATCGATTGATCCGGTTGAGGATTATCTGGATAGATAATAATGAAGATATTATTACTATTGCTAATATTCACCTTATCCCTCATCTCTGTCCGGGCCGAAGATAGGACAGAGGTCAATTATTACAGCCCGGAGAATATCAAAAATTTCGCGGACTATTTATATGAACAGGAAGACTATATCCGGGCAGGATGGGAGTACGATCGTCTGCGGATAGTTAATGCAAAGACTTCGCTTTCCGATTCGGCTGTCTATAAAGCCGGTCTGGCTTATATGAAGGGGGGCGATTTTGTGAGTGCGGAGCGGAGGTTCGGGGTATTGATCAATAATCTCAATACACCTTCACTCAAAATGGATAGCCGGTACTATTACGCTCGGGTTAATTATTTTTTGGGGGAATATTTAAAGGTTACCGGTTTTCTGGAGGAACAGGATTACCACCAAGGCAAACAACCGGATTTGGATAGTCTTCTGGGTTTATTGACAATTACTTATACACGAATGCAATTATGGGATAAGGCTCACGAAATATCCTGTGGTAATTTGTACGGTAAGCTTTCCGATCGAAACAAGATATTATGTTCGCTGGTTGTTCAGGGTCGGGAGCTTCCGCAAAAGAGTAAATTTAAGGCCTGTCTGTTATCGACCGTCCTCCCCGGTTCGGGGAAACTGTATGCCGGTCGCAAAGCCGATGCACTTTATGCATTTATTATAATCGGATTAACCGGCTGGCAGGCGTATGAAGGTTTCGATCGGGATGGAAGCGAATCGGTGCAGGGATGGATATACGGTGTGCTGGCAGGTGGACTGTATCTGGGTAATATTTATGGAGCCTCGGTAGCGGTAGATATTTTTAATCGTAAACAAAATGAAAGATATTTTGATAATTTCGAAAAAAGACTCGGGCTGGACACTCCATAGTGTATTTTTGACGCTGGTTTTTATTCTTTGTTTTGTGTCAGCCAATGCGCAGACAAAAGACCCAATAACATTGGCCGATTCTTTGTATGCGCTGGGCGATTATCAACCGGCTATTACCGAGTATAAACGGTTTTTGTTCTTTAATAAAAACGACGAGCAAGCGGCGCAGGTGTATGCACGAATCGGAAAATGTTATCGAAATCTGTACGATTGGGATAATGCCGAGGAATATTATAACAATGCAATTGCCTATGCAAATAACGATAGCCTGCGTGCCGAGTACAAAATCGCGCTGGGGATCGTGTATATATCATCAAAAGATTTTATAGCGACGGAGAAAATACTTCTCCCCCTTGCTTCATTTTCAGAATTACCAACAATACAATCCAAAGCGAGCTTTTTTCTGTCGCTGACATATATCTATTGTCATAAATGGAAAAAGGCCAGAGAGTATTTAGACAATAATATACTTTCGTCCGATTCGTCTATGAATTTCGAATTAAATCAGCTATTGGAAAAAGCCGCCAACACCAAATATAAATCACCGACTCATGCCCGATGGTTATCGACTTTTATTCCCGGGCTGGGGCAGGTTTATGCCGGTCAGCCGCTTTCGGCGCTTAATGCAATCGCCATTAATTTCGCCACCGGGTATTTGTTGTATGACACGATAGATAAACATCCGTCTTTTATCGAGATATACACCTATGGGTCATTATTCCATCGTTTCTATTCCGGCAACCGCCACAACGCTGAGCGGTATGTTCATGAAAGGAATGAAAAGAAAGATAAAGAGTTGGAGACAGAATTACTTCAGGTGATTGATAAAATGATGGAATAGGAGTAGTTTATTAAATTCCAAATTCGGGTCGTATCTGAAAATTAATTGATGATGGCCGGTTAACTAATCCCAGATAATTACCCTCGATATTTATAGATATAAAACTGCATATCTTTAAACTATAGCCGATTCCGGCTAAGATTCCATATCCGAATTTAAGGTCATAGCTTAAGTAGTTGTCTTCGGTGGATACGGCCGGACCGGCAAAACAATATAACGAGGATTTATTACGGTCTTTAAGTTTATAACGAATAAATAATGATGAGTAATACAGACCACCCGATTTATTCTCTATTTCATTCCATTCTCTCGACCAACCGCCATATCTTGTCCAATATCGTTTCTTATAATAAATCGCGGCGAAATTGACAAATACGGCGGTATGACGGCCGATATCAAAACCGATTTGACCACCAATTAAATAATTAAGTTTATATCTGTATATCGCATAATTACCTGACATATCATAAGACCAGGCTGGTTTTTCGACTGTATTGATATAACTGGTATAACCGTAAGCAGGTGAGAAATACGATTTTGCTTTCGGTATTTCCTGCGCATCGCAAAAATTGAAACAGAAAAATAAGGCCATCGGCCATATTATGATCAAAAATTTTTTGTAGCTACGTCTCATAATCGACGCCCTGAAATTAAACTCTATAATTATTTTACTAATAATATATTACTCCGTCCAATATATAACAATAATTTAAATATTCATATTAAGTTACAATTTTAAGACGAATTTCTTACCGGAAATGATTAATAAAAAATACCCCCGGCAGGAGTTGAACCTGCGGCCAATGGTTTAGGAAACCACTGCTCTATCCTCTGAGCTACGGGGGCAAAAAGATTTTTTATTCCGAATCGTATTGCACCAATGTCAGAATATCTTCCACCTTAATTTTATCTCTCCAGGGAAGATACGCCAAATCAACCAAAACCGCAATACCGGCAACTTTCGCGCCCGCTTTTTCAACCAGCTTACAGGCCGCCTGCATCGTCCCCCCGGTCGCGAGAAGATCATCGACAATCACCACCGAATCACCTTTTTTGAGGGCATCAGCATGAATCTCAATCGTATCGGTACCATATTCGAGTTCGTAGTCGTAGCCTACCGTCTCGGCCGGAAGTTTACCCTTTTTTCGTATCGGGACAAAACTGATGCGCATCCGGTCGGCCAGCGCGCCGCCGAATATAAATCCGCGCGACTCGATTCCCAAAATATGGTCGATTTTTTTGCCCTCACAAAAGGCTTGCATCTCATCAAGTGTCTGACCAAATGCTTCCGGATTTTTCAGAAGGGTGGTTATATCACGAAAAACTACCCCCTTCTTGGGGAAATCCGGGATATTTCTTATTGTCTTTTTTAAATCCATAAATTTAGTTCTCAGTTGTCAGTTATTGGTTGTCAGTCTATATATCTTACATCAAAATTTTTAAAGTTATTGGCTGGGTCGTGCCATTCGACTTTTATGTCGGTCACCGATGCATAGGTAGGTCCAACTTTTACTTCTTTAATAAATGTCTCAACAATCGAACGGTCGGCCTCGACTTCAATCGCCACCGATCCATCGGGCATATTGGCAACATATCCATTAACACCCAGCTCGGCCGCTTTGCGCATCGTCCAGTAGCGGAACCCGACCCCCTGCACGACACCATTTACAATTATCCGCGCCCCGATATAACTCATAACTCTCCGGCCAGTTCAAAGGCCCGTGCAACCGCCTTAGCCGGATTCTCGAATTTTTCGATATCATCGGAGATATCCCAGTTCGATAGCGAGACAATCGGTTTACCCATTTTTTTGCAGAAAGCCATCTCGGATAAAGTGCCGAATTTGCCCGGTAGCGCAATAACAACATCGGCGGTTTTTATAATGACCAGATTACGCGCCTCACCAATTCCGGTCGCGATAGCAAAATCGATATATTGGTTGGCATTCTGTTTATCACTTCCGGGAAGAATCCCGATAGTCGTACCATTCTCGGATTTGGCGCCTCGTGATGCCGCCGTCATGACACCGCCTAATCCGCCGCAGACAAGCACACCACCGTGTCGTGCAATCTCACGACCGACCTGTTCAGCGATAGATTTTTCTTGTTCGGTGCAGTTTCCGGCGCCGGCGCCGATAACGCCGATTACGAATTTGTGGTTGTCATTTGGTTTGTTATCCCCTGCCATGATTCCACCAATAATAAAATCGGGGCGACTGGATTTGAACCAGCGACTTCTTAGTCCCGAACCAAGCGCGCTACCAAACTGCGCTACGCCCCGATTGAATCAAACGACATATAATATATAATCGTAATCCGAAGTCAAGTTATTTAATGATAAATAAGCGGGTGGTCATTTAATAAACAAAAATAGTAGCTTATATTGTTCTGTCAGGTCTGCTATGTATCATGTCAAGTCGAAAAGGTATAATTATAAAGTCACTCACTCTGCTATTCGCAGCCGTCTTATGACGCTGCCAGTTAATCGTTCGAGGACTTTTTAATTCACT
>Ga0272443_10000466_pt1 | contig 74903 bp, 69 predicted proteins | sample SSMAcet12_FD_193581 | JGI IMG/M metagenome (GOLD analysis project Ga0272443, IMG submission 193581) | Marine sediment archaeal communities from Little Sippewissett salt marsh, Falmouth, MA, United States - SSM-Acet-12 | ecosystem: Environmental > Aquatic > Marine > Wetlands > Sediment ...
AAAAATGAGACGGACAGTGCCAGGCAGAGCTCTCTCTGACCACTGCAGGTTAAGCGAAGGCTTAAAAAGCAGGGAGCAGGGAGCAGGGAGAACATCATAATATTACATGCCATGGAAGGGCATAATAGTAATAGCCACAGTCACACCTGTGGGTGAAGGGGCACCCCTCCCTCACCGGCCGGTGCGCGGAGGAGTGGTTTAGTTTATGTCTTTATCCCCGGTACTTCGTCCGGGGCTATTATTATTTACCCACTTAGACTTCGCCCTGATGACACGGGGCTACGTCGAACGCAGTCCGTGGGTGCCTGGCAGGGAGCAAGGGGCAAGGAGCCAGTCTTCGTCCTGCGGACTACGGTGGACGAAGCAGGAAGCCCACCTCCGTCCTGCGGTCTTCGGTGGACAAAGCAGTGGGTACGAAAATGAAACACTTATTTTACAGCATTCATCACCATCTTAATGAAGTCAGATGTGGCCCAGTCAGATGGATCAGGAGAAAAGTCGTTGCCCACCCTCACGATAACAAGGTCTGCCTCCGGGACAATGATTATCCGTTGAGTATAGATACCCACCGCCATATATGTTTCCGGTGTAACCGGATAAGAGTAATTGGCCAGTCCGGCTGTGAGCCACCACTGATAACCGTAATGCTCTGCAACATCCAGTGACTTACTTGTTGATCTGGCAACCCATTCAGGAGAAATAATCTGCTCTCCATCCCAGCTTCCCTCTTTTAAATAGAGGTATCCAAATTTTGCGTAATTCCTCACTGTAGTTCTGATACCCCATCCCCCTATTGTATGACCTGAAGGGTCAGCATCCCAGCTTATGTCGCTGATACCTATTGGCTGTAGTAATTTCCTGGAGGCAAAGCTGAATGTTGATTCACCAACGGCATTTTCTATTATTCCTGACAGAAGCATGGACTCACCGCTTGAATAGTACCATACTGTACCGGGTGGATTTTTCAGATCTTTAGCAGCAACATATTCAACAAAGTCATCAGCATAATCATGCATCAGGTAAATATCATTATCACTGCTTGAATAATCGTCCTCATTCCAGTCAAGGCCACCGGTCATTGTCAGAAGATGCTTTATCCTGATCCCCTGCTTGCCAGGGTCAGTCCCTTCCTCCTGCCAGCAGGGAAGATAATTATATGCATATTCTTCCTCGCTGCCAATAAACCCCTGATCAATGGCAATGCCCAGTGTTGCACTTATAAAACTCTTGGCCACCGAGTAGCTTGTATGATGTGAGTCCTGCCTGAAATCATCAAAGTAGGCTTCACCAATGATATAGCCATCCTTTATAATTATCAGTCCTTCAGTGTTAATGTCAGGATTATTGCAATAATCAAATACATCAATAAGTTTTGCCGGGTCAACACCCACTTCATCAGGATAGCATTGTCTCCATGCAGCAGTGGGCCAGTATTCGCCCGAATAGATACCCTCTCCTAAAAAGTCATGGTTTAGCTTCTCGTTCTTCCTGCATGAATTTATTACTGGCACAAGTAATATTACTACCAGGCAAATCACGTAAGCCTTTGGAGAAAAGCTTTTCATAATTCTAATGATCAATTGAAGGCTTTATATTAAGACCCTTAACAGGTTACCATACCCTATGAATTATATTTAAATCATTCGATATGGGAGATTATTAAATAAGAAATATGCAATATAATAAGCCACCTATCGTGTTGACAGGTGGCTTTTATATCACCAGAATGCTTATAGTAAAATAACAGGGCTTTACTATTCCGGTATACCCAGTGCATAATAAAGTTCTCCCGGGTAGTTTTCATAAATACCCTGGATTAGGACTCCTCCTTTATGATTTTTCAGAATTTTTTTGATGTAATTAACAGATTTTATCTTTTCAGAGTTTATTCCAGTAATAATAAACCCTTCCGAGATATCTGTCTGGTCTTTCAACAGTCCGTCGCGCAATTCTGTAACTTTCACACCTCCCTCGATGCCAAGACTTTTAGCGGATTCCCTGTCAATATCCTCAAATGATGCTCCGAGGACATCCATTATATCCATCTGATCCCTGGACACCAGTTTGCTGGAACCTTCCTGGTTAGCCAGTTTTACATTATAGGTCAACTCCTTACCGTTCCTGTTGACGGTTACTGCCACTTCATCTCCAGGTCTGTGTCTTCCTATTTGTTCGAGCACTTCAGACGAATGGCCCACAGGGTAATCGTTGATATTAATAATCACGTCTCCTGCCCTGATCCCAGCCTCAGCCGCAGCGCTTTTTTGTATAAGGCTGTCCACATATGCACCTTCGCTTGTTTTCAGCTTCTTATCCTTCATCAGCCCGCCGTCAATATCGCGGATCATAATACCCAGGTACGCCCGTTGCACCATGCCGTATTTCATAAAATCTTCTACCACCTTATTTACAATACTGGCAGGAATAGCAAATCCATATCCTGCGTAGGCCCCGGTGGGACTGGCAATGGCTGTGTTTATCCCAATAAGTTCACCATTGAGGTCAACCAGGGCGCCTCCGCTATTACCGGGGTTTATAGCCGCATCAGTCTGAATAAAAGCTTCTATTGCAGACTTGTCATCAATAATATTAATATTTCTGCCTTTTGCACTTATTATCCCGGCGGTCACCGTTGAATTCAGATTAAATGGATTTCCGATGGCCATCACCCATTCACCTACTTCAACCAGATCAGAGTTACCTACAGGTAAAGCCTGCAAACCATCTTCTTTGATTTGAAGCAAGGCCAGGTCAGTTGAAGGATCGGTCCCTATTATTTTTGCCTTGTAGGTCTCATTATTATGAAGGGTAACCTCCACTTCATCGGCCTGGTCAATGACATGATTGTTGGTCACTATGTATCCATTGCTGCTTATAATGACCCCCGACCCGGTGCCCATCTGGACAAATGGTTCAGAATTTTGGTTCTGTTGTTTTTGCGGGGCTGGCTCTCCCCAGAAATATTTAAAAAAATCATCCCCAAAAAGATCACCGAACGGATTATTCCCCTTATAATACTGGCCTGATGACTGTTTAATCTTTCGGATAGACCGGACATGAACCACAGAGTTCATTACTTTATTTGAAACACCGGTGAAATCGAGAGGTATATATTCCCCGTTTTCCTTAACGGTATACAGTGCATGATGCACAGGTAAAGCTTCCTGCTGTTTACTTGAAACAGAAGCATCATGATGAATGAGGCCTGTCAGTAAGAAGACCGCAATCGTAAGTCCGCTACCAATAGCGGAAGGAACAAGAATCTTTAAGAACTTTTTCATTTTCATTTCCTCCTAATTTATTTGTTTTGATTGTTTTTGTTTAGTTATCCGGCTGCAGCTTAATATTATCTTAAATAATCCCGGATTCATCACCTGGTATGACAGGACCTCATAATGAAAACCTTGTTTCAAATTGATCTCAGCAAAACCTATATATTGGCCTCCCTCAAGGGCTTCATTTATAATATCTCTGCCAACCAGATGGGTCCTGACCGGTACATAATCATTATTATAAAACGGGACGGATGATTCCAGAATCAGCTTTGAGCCTTTCAAAAATACATTAATCTCATTGTTGACTAAACCATTTCCTGTTATTAACAGGATCAGCAGGTTCTTGCGACGATCGCTGATAAAATCGATCTTGTCTATTCCAAGTTGGTCATTTTCTCTGACCAACCCGAATGGCATCGTATTATGTAAATATTTATTTACCAAGTTATTATGATACATCTCAATTAATTTTTAATGTTTAGATTATTAAAACATGAAAGGGACGGTCAATGGCAATGACCGATACCATGGAACGATATTTTATCGAAGCATGATTCGCTTATCAGCAAGCAGCTGGTGGGGGGCGGTCGACGAACAGAGGACTCAGCAAGGATGGTTTTACAGGTCTGGAGAATATATCCAGTGCGAGATTTATAGTTGTTTGATCTCCGATTAACAGAACCTTTATCGGGTTTTTAATTTCCACTTCATTATCATCAGCAAAGACATTATTCCAGCAATCCTCCAGTATAACTCCTGGATGTCTGACTTCAGTGAAGACACGATTATCCTTGTCTGAATTTGATATCCAGGTACTGATAAATACCTGTATTCCAAGTAAAACAACAAAGCAAAACGTTATTTTTGCAATTTGCTTCATATTCTTAAATCGGTTTTGCATATAGAAATACGTAAACCGATGCAGAAATGATGCATACTTTGTGTTAAATAATATTTAGAGGTCTGTTAAATATTTCTTAATCTAATATGTCAGGAAATTATGGTATACTCTGCGGTATGAATCCAGGGATAATATAGGTTGCGATCACTAATATATTACTTAAATGCATCAGGTCATGTTCAATACATTAAATTCCGTAATAAGTTCCATTTTATTACTTAAAACAGCTTAGATATATTACTTGATCGCTACGCTAACTCAGAATGTCATTAGTTGTAGGCTATCCGCATGTCTTTATCCGGCAGTGCATCCTTGATTCTATCCTGCCATTCGGGTGAGTTCCAGGTTCCGAGAGCTGTATGGGTAATCAGGTATTTCTCGGGTATGGGGTGAGTACCGAGAACCACTTTAACCTTATACTTCTCTTCTATGAAGCGTTTGAAATGATCAATATAAGGGCAGGGAGGATAGCCCACCAGGAATCCTGTTGCAAAGTGAATAACCTCAGCCCCGTTTTTTATCATTTCTTCAGGCACGTATTCAATATTTTCGCCCGGACACCCGCCACAGGTGGTATAACCAACCAGCTCCACATTTTCATCTTTGCTGTAAATGCTGAATGCTCCTTCATGGTTCTTTAATGAACGCATGCATTTACCTCCGCCACAAAGTCTGTAGCGGTCGCAGATAATGATACCGATTTTTGTTGTTTTCTTCATTTTTCCGTATGTCTGTAATTATGTATTATTAATTCTATATCGCTCATCTTAAATCCATATAAGCGCCGCAGATGTCCAAGCTGCTCATTGCCGCTGGTTGAAGCCGGCAGGTCCAGCTCTTTGATTAGATGGCTTACCGGGACATTATATTTTACTGACACATTTATCAGGTTCATTGATCCGTATACCTCAATATCCGGATCAATGTCATGATGCTCCAGTTCCTGGCTGCTTTCAATATCTTCTCTGGTTAAGGTTTCTGCTTCTCCCTCTGCTGTACCAGTTGAAGTATTCTGTTCCCTCTGAATGGCAGCCGGTATGTGCCGTTGCTCAGTCCCATGCAGAAATCTGTCCCTGCCATCTCCAAGATCAGTAACCTTTATCTCAATCATCAAAGGGGAAATTATAACAATGAACAATATCACAGCAAATATAATGATTAGGAAATTTGCCATCACTTTCGTACTTACTATTCTGCAAACATAATTCACCAGGCATTTCCAATGCAATATTATATGCAATGTCAGCAAAGAAATGAAAATTATGGCGCATATAAGGTGCACGGTACCCCATCCATGACGATCCATTCCGAGGAAGGTCAGGTCAACATTTCTCCCGTAAATATCCCATCGTTTGGAACCAGGTACCAGGACATACTTTATCATCAATCCCAGCCCGCTCATAATGGCAAGGAAAATGAACATCAGTACATCTATTAAAAGAAACAGGCTCGATTTCCTCATTAATTAACCGGTCTTTACACCATTCTTAAACATTATCTGTGATGATGCATCTTCAGCTGCTTTCATTAAGGGATACCCTGCCGGTGATGCAGTGAGCAGCGGGTGTGTACCTATCTGTGCAGTTAGAAGGGCATTTATTGGCATCCTGTTTTCAATAATTATACCTATTGTGTTTGTTAATTCACCGGCTGACAGTCCACCATAAACTTCACCTCCCAGTATAACCCCAGACTCCTTTCCTACAACAAGCTTGACAAACTGTAGATGTGTATCTTCGAGGCTGCCAGGGTGCCTGTCAATCCCCTCAAATTTACCTGTAACTATATCAAATCCTTCAGTCCTTGCTTCAGTTTCTGTAAGACCTGCGACACCAAAGCCCGTATTACCTATTGCTGTTGAAAATATCGATATGGTACCACTGAAAGTTTTTATAGCACATAGTCTGTACAGGTTCATGCCGGCAATGCGTGCCTCAGCACAGGCAGTAGATGCAAGCATAATATTACTGGGTTTTCTTGTTACAAAATTCCTCTTTTCTGCACAGTCACCAACGGCGAAAATATTACTGTCATCAGTTCTCATATATTCATCAACCCTTATAAAACCGCTCTCGCGAAGTGGCAGCCCAGATCCTTTTGCCAGAGTGACATTCGGATCGTATCCAAGTGTCAGGATAACGGCTTCAGCTTCAATCTTTTCATCATTATCAAGCAGCACACAATCCACCTTATTGTTTTTACCGCCTATTTCCTTTACACTTTTGCCAGTCATGACTTTTACTCCTCTTTCTTTCAGCAGCTTTTCAGCCCGCGAGGAAATATCTTCATCAAATGCAAGGCCAAGGATATGCGGCAATTTCTCAATAAGTGTCACTTCCTTGCCAGCTTTATTCAGTTCATCTGATATTTCCACGCCAATAAATCCTGCCCCAATAGCCACCACCTTTTTCACCCCTTCCAGTTTTTTCTGCATCTCATCAAGGTATGCCTTATCCTTTGGGACTGTAAAAACATTTTCAAGATCTCTTCCTTTTAGCCATGCAGGTTTCTTAGGTGTTGAGCCGGTGCCCAGCACAAGTTTCTCATATTTGATCTTTTCTCCTGAACTGAGCTCTGCCAGACATGCTTCCCTGTCTATTTTCGTAACCTCATCATAAACAATATCTATACCTCCTGCTTCAAACATCTTTTCTGCCGGCAGTATATCCATATCTGAGGATCCTACAGAGCCGAAGATATAGGGGATACCACATGGGATAAGTGTTTTGGGAATCCTTGTCACCACTGTAAATTTCTTATCGGGATATACCCTCTTTCCCGTCGTTGCTGCTACCAACCCGGCAGCACTGCTTCCAATTACAAGTACGTTAGTGTTAATCATTTCATTTTATTTAAAATCGTTTAATTTATTATTATTGAAGGCTTCCAGAGCCTCTCTTACCGTCATTCTCCCGGCGCCGGTAAATATCTTTACCCCCGCCTTCTCAAGGGCAATAGCTGCATTCTCGCCGGGACCATTGCCTGTGATTATTACATTAACAGCGTTGTCATATATAAGCTTTGCCGTTTTAGGTCCGGCTCCATGTGCTTCATTTTCAATATTCCTGTTATCGAATGATATCAGTTGCTCACTTCCTGTATCATAGATAAGCAGGTATTCAGTCCTGCCAAAACGTGGGTCGACTTTTGAATTCCACCCCGGGCCCTTTGAAGTAAATGCGATTTTCATATTTCCTCGTATTTTTCGTTAACACTCTTCTTAATTTTCTCCCATGCATCAATTATCATTTCTTCCATTTCCTTATTTCCATTCTCAAGTATTGTCAGTCCATTGGTCATAGCTTCTGTAAATTCATTGCTGTACGGTATATTGCACAAATGGATTACCGACTCGTATTTTATAAACTCCATGATTCGTTCAGTTATCTCAGGGTTTATATCATATTTGTTAATAATACATGATGCTTTAATATCAAATTTCCTGACCAGTTCGTATACCCTTTTAAGGTCATGAAGTCCCGACAGGGAAGGCTCCGTAACCATAACAACGAAGTCAGCTCCTGAAAGGGATGATATTACTGGACATCCTATTCCAGGAGATCCATCAGCAATGACATATTTTTTATTTGCCTTCTCAGCTAAATTTCTTGCTTCGTTTTTCACCTTTGCCACCAGCTTACCAGAGTTCTCAGCACCAGGAGCCAGCCTTGCATGAACAAGTGTATTATTAATCCTGGTTGTTGAAACATAGAATTCACCTGCTAGTTGATCTTTCATGTTTATTGCTTCAACAGGGCATATTCGGGCACAGTATCCGCATCCCTCACAATCAATTGGTTTGACAAAGTAGCCTGATACGTTTGTTTCAATGGCATCGAAGCGGCATTTTTCCATACATAATCCACATGAAGTACAAATCTCTCCATCTATAACCGCCTGCTTGCCGCTGAAAAAATTCTCCCTGTGTCCGAAATCAGGAGATAAGAGGAGATGCATGTCAGCGGCATCTACATCACAATCGGCTATGATAGATTCTTCACCCGAAAGAATTGCCAGAGATGAAGCCAGGGAAGTCTTTCCCGTTCCGCCCTTACCAGATATTACGACAATCTCCTTCATTATGGACTATTAATTTTCAAGCAAATAATCCTTTATATGGATAATTGCTTCCCTGAAATCATTCATTTTATCATACACAAGCTCTCCACGCGAATAGAATTCTGCAACCTGCCTGTTATCAGGAATAAAAGCAATAATTCTGATCATGTTCTCATGGCAATATTCTTCCACATCTGAATTACCGGTTCCGAACCTGTTAATTACCACCACGAATTCTTTTTCAAGGATTTTCATAGTTTCAACAGCCAGTTTCAGATCATGAAGACCAAAGGGAGTAGGTTCGGTTATAAGTATTACCCTGTCAGCATCTTTTGTTGCTTCTATCACCGGGCATGAGGTCCCGGGTGGGGAATCGAGGATTACGATGCTATTGCCTTTGTTTATCGCTTCAATATATTTAAGTGTTTGTTCAATCAGTGGAACAGCCTGTTCCTGCCCTATGTCGAGGTGACTTTCTACAAAATTTATCCTGTCTTTTTTATAATGTGACAGGATTCCCATCCTTTGCTTCTTCATAGGCAGTGCCTCTGCAGGGCACAATTCTGAACAGGCATAGCAACTATGACATAGTTCAGGATAAATAAGGATCTGTGTCCCCAGGTTCAGTATAGCATTGAAATTACACACCTCCTGGCAAATCCCACAGAAGGTACAATCCCTTTCCACCCAACCGGGGATCATCTTATACTTTGTTTCCTCCAACAGTTTTTCTCCCTTAATAAACAAACCGGAATTAGGTTCCTCAACATCAAGGTCAGCAAGTATAACATCCCTATCATCAGAAAGGTAAGCAGCAAGGTTTGTTGCGAGGGTTGTTTTACCGGTTCCTCCTTTACCGCTGGCTATGGCTATTTTCACAATTACATCTTAATGATCACAAAGGTTTTGTCCCGTAAGCAAGGTGTTTTCAAGATATTGTTCCACTAGCTCCCTCGGGCTTCCCTTTACCACACCTATACATACCTGTATATTATGTGCGGCAAAAAGGCTCTGTGCTTTCTGACCCATCCCGCCGGCTATTATTACATCAACCCCTTGGTCAGCAAGGAAACGCGGATATACGCCGGGTTGGTGAACTGGCGGAGTAAGCGACTCTTCTCTTATTACGGTACTGTTTTCTGTTTCAATTATTGCGAACTTTTCGCAATGACCAAAATGAGCTGTAAGCTCATTATTAAGGGTTGGAACGGCAAATTTCATGTTCAATTCTTATTACTTGTTTAACAATTCTTCCCTGATCATCGGGTGCCCGCAACCAGGACATTTAACAGTTGTACATTTGATACCCTGCTGATGGGGCAGTTTTCTTCCACATTTAGCACAAACGCAAAATCCTCCCGGTCCAAAACTACCACCTTTGTTTCTTCCTTTACCACCGACCTGTCCGGTGCCTCTTTCTCTAGCCATCATTCTTTCATTTTTGATAATTTGTCTTCAAGAAACGAGAGATGGTCTCTGAGGTCTTCTATTTCCCTTTCGAGATACTTCTTCTCATTTGTTAATTCAGTCTCATAAACGGGTGCAGGTGTACTCCCCCATGCATAGCCATGGTTAAACCTGCCCCTTAAACCATGACGAAAGCCTGAACCAAGGCCTCGCCCGTAACCATAACCCCGGCCATAAAAAGTACCGGGCTGATCATTGCCAACGCAAAATCCTAATCTCCGTCCTGTCATCGGACCTGCTCCTCCGGGTCCTGTTCTGTCACCTCCTGGCATAATTACCTCCTTTTTAAGTGTTATTATTACTGTTTCTGTGCCTGCAACAATTACCATGACCGAATCCTCCGGCCAGGTTCAATAATCTACCTGACCTGCATACAGGACATTCGGTAATCGTCTGGCTAAAATTAGTTTTGAACATATGCCCACAGTCCTGGCATTTAATTATGTTATTTCTGAAATGTATATTACCACCATTTATACTCAACAGTTTACCATGTATAATAAAATCGGCAAGTTTCTTCCTCGCCTGTTCAATCAGCCTTGTAAAAGTTGATCGCGATATTTCCATTTCTTCCGCAGCCTCTGCATGAGACATAGCCTTTTGATCAGCCAGACGCAAAGCCTCAAATTCATCAAGTGAGAGATCAATAACCTCAAGGGTCTGTCCCCTGGAACCAACCGGTTTAAACTCAGTAAAAATCGGAGGCTCGTGCACTATTCTATTGCTTTTCGGCCTTGGCATAATATTTCTTTGTTACAAATATAATGCACATATGTTCATTATACAAATATATTTCGATGATTTTTGTCATGTTCTGTCCGGTGTAAGAAGTTTTAGCGTTTTTAATTTTCAGCAGCAGCCCTAGAAGATGAACGAACTGTTCCAAAACAGGCAAAACAAGATCAATGAATGAAGTATGAGTTCAAATTGAATATTTTTTTTTATATTGACACTCAGCAAAAACCCATAACATGGCTATGAAAACCAAAAACACATTTTTTCTAATCATCTTACTGCTGGCAATAACCCGATGTGGTATTGGCCAGATAACAGGTACGGCACATGATTTTTCATCAGAAACCTGGGCACCGGCTGAAAACAGAATGTGTGGTGTATGTCATACAACACACCATGCTGTTGACGAGCCCAGTGCTCCGCTGTGGAACCATGAATCAACCAGTGTTGCAGGTTACACACTGTACTCCTCACCCACCTTTGATAATCATGGCGGCACTACAATTACGGATCCCAGTGCCAGCTCAAAATTATGTCTCAGCTGCCACGACGGAACGGTAGCCCTTGAAAACTTCGGCGGAATTACAACCGGTACTACTTATATACCAGCCAACTCCAGGATAGGAGGAATAACCGGTGATAATCTGAGCAGGGACCATCCTATAAGCTTTGAGTATACTGATGCACTCGCCGCGGCAGACGGAGGCTTATTTGCACCTACGTCATCAAACTCGGGGCTTGGAGGCACAATAGCTGAAGATATGCTTTTCAATAACAGGATGGAATGTGCTTCATGCCATGATGTACATAATAAGTACAGTGTAACACATCTTCTGAAATTAAGCAATATCAACAGTGAGCTATGCCTAACTTGTCATAATAAATAATTTATTAATCTCAGGGAGGCGGTTAACCGCCTCTGTTTTTATAACACACCGGAAATATTAATGAGAAAATTCCTTTATATCATTACCGGCATAATAATACTGGCATCTTGCTCCCAAAAGTTAAACACAAAAATAGATGCAAATAATATAGTAATATTTCCCCCTCCTCCGGACACCACCAGGATACAGTTTCTTACAACGATAAATAACTCCGGAGATGCATGCGGCGAGCCCTCGGCTTTAAAAAAATTCCTTTTCGGGGAACAGGAATTATTACCCGTTGTAAAACCATATGGGATAACTGTATATGATTCAAAAATTTATATATGTGATACCGGTATAGGCGGTCTTGAAATAATAGACCTTGAGAAAAAAACATTTGAATATTTTACCCCCGGGGGAAGGGGCAGGCTGCTTTTTCCTCTGAACCTGGCAATTGATAATAAGGGCAGATTGTTTGTTGCTGACGGAAACAGGAAGCAGATAGTTGTATTTGACAGAGATATGAATTATCTGGATGCTTTCGGACAGGGAGAAGATTTTAAACCAACAGGAGTATGCTATTATGATAATAAGATATTCGTTGCCTATGTAAATTCTCATAGGATATATGTTTATGACAGTAATAATTTTAGCCTGTTGTATTCCTTCCCTGATACGCAGACTGGCAGCATCGAACATCTCTATCAACCTCTGAATATCCGTGCGGATGATAATGGAGTATATGTAACGGATTTCGGCGATCCAGGGATAAAAATATATTCTCATCTCGGAGATTACAGGGGTCGTATCGGGAGCTACGGACGTAATTATGGACAGTTCATCCGGCCAAAAGGAATAGCCGTTGATCGCGAGTCTAACCTGTATGTCGTAGATGCAGCATTTGAGAATGTGCAGGTTTTTAACGAGGGAAAAGAGCTACTTACGTATTTCGGGGGTTCATATAATGGCCGGGGTGCCATGTCACTGCCTGCAGGAATATGCATTGATTATTCATGCCTGGATTATTTCAGAGAATTTGTTTACAGGGATTTTGAGCTTAAATACCTGATCTTTGTTTCCAACCAGTTTGGACCTGACAAGATAAATGTTTATGGTTTTGTGAAATCCTCAAATAATTAAACCTTGTCTTGAAACAACTAAAGATCATATCGCCCCTCCTGGTTTTGTTTTTGAGTCTTCTATTATCCTGTTCACCGAGAGCCAGCAATACTCTTCTCAATTTTTTCTTTGACGGAGTACCTGTATCTGAAGCAAACACATTGAAGGAAGAGGTCAGGAAGGATATCACACCCTCTTTGCAAACCGACATGGCAGGCAGGGATGAAGAGCAGCCAGATAAAGATTATTATTTACACCAGCCATATAAAACAAGGCAGTGCGTAGCCTGCCATGAATCTCAGAACCTGGGGAAACTCGTTGTAGTGGAAACGAAATTATGCACCTATTGTCATGAATCATTTACCGCAGCCTATGATAAGGTGCACGGTCCGGTTGAGTCAGGTCATTGTATGCTATGCCATAACCCTCATATGTCGAAAAATAAAAATATGCTTATCAGAAATGCAAACGATTTATGTACCTACTGCCATGACTTTACTGAGCTGTCACCAGCGTCGCACCTGAGTGATGATAGCGGCGAATGCACCGGGTGCCATAATCCGCATGGTGGTGGTAAGAATTATCTTTATTGATAAAATGATATCAATAGTTTGAAAAGGAAAATTATCATATTATGCATCCTGATTTTGATTGGATTCCCTCCTTTACAGGGGCAGGATGAGCTGGCCTCACTGGGACCATGGCATCTGAGATATGTCTCCGGTGAGGTAAGCCTGCAAAATCTCTTCCGGTTACAAAAAAGTCTATTTAAGGATATTGAAGAAAAACAAAACAGCCTTTATTTTATTGGTGGATTAAAGCTTGACCTGAACAGCTATCTGTGGCAACCTGACCTGGCATCATTCAGGATATCAGGAGAATATAATCCTGAAACAAGGGATGAAAAATACCTGCTTATCCCTGACCGCTCAGAGGTAAGAACGCTGAAAAAACTGGATCTCCAGGCCAGCATCTTCAGTGGCAAACCTGTTTCATTAATCGCATGGGCAAACCTTAATCAGAACTATTATAACAGGGAATTGCTAACCAATATAAGATCAAATAACCGGAGATGGGGAGGAACCCTGTCACTTAATAATAATATCGTACCTCTGTCAATAACCTATCGTAACACCTACTGGGACCAGCTGGAGACCCAGACCGGCAGAAACTTCATCATGGAACAGGACAACATGCAGGCTGTAATTAAAAAATCTTTCACTCAGAATGATAATAATGAAATCCTGTACAGTCATGAGAATTATAACTACACCTATTCCGATCTGCATAACAACTCGAATGTTATTGACAGATTCAGGCTGGACAATAACATTTACTTCAGCAGCTTAAGGCGTCACAGCTTCAATTCCTCAATATTATACTACAAGCAGGAAGGCTATCTTGAGTTCAACAAACTTGAAGCCAATGAGAGGCTCGTACTGAACCTTCCTCATAATATCAGGATTAGCAGCAACTACAATTTCAACAGGCTTGATAATGCCGACTATCTGTTAACCCGGCACAGGGCTGTAGGCAATCTGAATCACAGGCTTTATGAAAGTTTAAATACGGATCTCAATATTGAATATTCAACAGTCAGCCATGATCTTTATGATGAGAAGAACCTTAAAGTGGGAGGGCGCATACTTTATACAAAAAAAATTCTGAGCCACAGGCTTAATCTGGGATACCACTACTACAGACACTACATGGATATGGAAAGTGAGCCAACAGATATAATTATAAACAATGAAGAGCACACCCTTTCAGATTCGGAAATCACATATCTTGATAAACCTTATGTAAATCAGTCTTCAGTAAGTGTCAAAGATTTCACCGGAACATTCATTTACCAGCTGGGGATAGATTATCTGCTGGAAGAAATAAATAATTTCACCGAAATAAGGAGGATCCCTGGCGGACTAATCGCTGACAACCAGAGTGTGCTGGTTGACTATATTGTTGTGCAGCCCGGATCATATGGTTTCACCTCCGCTTATAATAACCTCTCTGCCAGTATGATGTTTTTTAATAACCTTATTGAGATCTACTACAGGGGTTATATCCAGGATTATAAAAAAGTGCGCGAAACAGAATTCCTCGTGCTGAATTATTACACCCGGAATGTTTACGGATTCAGGATAAATATTGACTTCGCCACTGCAGGTATTGAATACGACCTTTATAGAAGCAATATAATCCCTTATGAGAGGACAAATTATTATCTTAATCTCAGCAGGTCAATAAAAGATAAAATTGCACTTTCACTGAATTGTAATATACGTGATTACAGAATTATTGATAATGAAGTAAATCATAAATATTTTAATGCTTCAGCAAGGGCTTCCTATAAAATGTCAGCCCGTACGAGACTTGCACTTGACCTGGGCTACCTTAAGCAAAAGGGCAGGAATATTGACCTTGACCTTCTTACCGGCAGAGTCGAGTTTCAAACATCGATAAGGCAGTTGCATCTTAAGGGAGGAATACAGAGGTATATAAGACATTATCTTGATAATAAATATTCATTTTACGGTACCTATATTGAAATAGCACGAAAATTTTAAAACTTAAATACCATGTATAACATTATCATTTACCTGTTTACGTTAATAATAAGTTATTCTAACAGTATTAACCCGGTCATTAAAACGGAAACCCGATCCACACAGGATAAATGCATTGACTGCCATGGAGATATAATGTCAGAGCAGTATGTTCATCCTGTAGCACCGGATGGATGTGACCTGTGTCATGTTTCAACAGGTGAAGGGCACCCTCAGGCAGGTGTTACCGGTTTCAACCTGACTGATGAATACCCCGGAATATGCTATAAATGCCATGAAGATAAGAACAGTAAAGAAAATGTTCACTACCCTGTACAGGACGGATTCTGTGGAGGCTGTCATTCCCCTCATAGTTCATCCAATATGTCACTTATACTTAATGATTTCTCTGAGAACAGCTGCCTTGACTGCCACGTTATTGAATTTGAGGCAGGCGTAAGCAGCCATGGACCGGCCATTACAGGATCATGTACTGATTGCCATGATGCTCACCAGTCAGATTATCCACGAATGATCAGGTCAGAGGCAAATGAGTTATGCCTTGGTTGCCATGACAGGGAAATTGAGGGGAAGGCAGGTGAAATAGGAAATATAAAAGCCTGCCTGAACGAAGGCAACATGATTCATGATCCCATAAATAATGGTGATTGTATAATATGCCATATGCCCCACTATTCAGAATACCCCTTACTGCTTATAGGTCAGTATCCCACACAACAATATACTGATGCTACAGTTGATAATTTTGAGATATGTTTTATGTGTCATGACAGTGAGATGATAAGTGCTGACTCAACAGAAAATGCCACAAATTTCAGGAACGGCAGGAAGAACTTGCACTACCTGCACATTAACGGATCAAGGGGAAGGAACTGCAACCTGTGTCACAACGCACATGGTGCACCCAACCAACATATTATTGAGAAAACCGTGAGATACGGTCAGTGGGATATGCCTTTGGAGGTAGAATTTAATGAAAACGGTGGGTCCTGTGCAACAGGCTGCCATAAAAAGCTCGAGTATTCCAGGATTATCAGGTAACTACCTGGTACGCTCCCCGTTTTCCATAAGCACCTCGTAAAAATATCCATATCCAAAATCCTTATCGAGAATAATTTTCCCGGTGACCGTTACCTCAGTTCCGATAATAAATTCCTGGGCTGTTGTTATCGTCAGATCATTCTTCCCTTCATGACTTGTTCCATCCTGGATATGAACCCAGTTCACACCCATAATTGCAGGATTTACCTTAACCACTTTTCCTTTTACACTTATTACCCTGCCTTCGTAATTTTCTCTGCCGGCATATAATTCTTCAATACTGATCGTTTCTCCTGTCTCATCGTTTATTGTGTTATCAACAGGCATATTTTTTAATTCGCCGGTCTGTTGGAGACTCTCCTCTGCCAGTACAGGTCCTCTTCCCCTGTTACATGAGAAGAGCATCAATAATAATATGATAGCTGTAATCCTGCTCATTTTTTCTAAAAATTATTCTTATGATTATTAAAAAGGCAAAATAACACTTTAAATCTTTATTCTTTGATTATTTTTAAGGTTTATGACTTTTGTTCCTTTACTGTATGATACTGGAAAAAGAAATAATTTATGCCGGAATTGCCCTCAGGAAGTTGTTCTTATCTTCTACCCTTCTAATGGTTATTTCTAATCAATCCCATCCACAGGATAAGCAATTTATAAAGTATGAAGGTATAATATCGTCCGAAACCGTTATGGGGAAAACGGGCCTGATAAAAAAACTGGGGAACTTGATTACAGGAAAGGACCGAACAGAAATAAAAAACCCGGTGGCGGTTTATGCTGAAAGCCCTGAATCAATATGGATACTGAGCCAGGGTAATGGTTCTGTAATATATAAAGGCAGATCCGGCCTGGAGAACCTGTCAACCCGTTTTAAAAATAATACGGTAATGCCCTCTCTTGTCAGCCTGTGCGCTTTGGAAAACAACACACTGCTTTTTACCGATTCCTATAACAATAGAATCTACAAGCTTTCCACGGATGATAAAGATATCAGTATTTTTGGCCAGGGTCTGGATTTAGGCAGACCGACCGGGATTGCATGTTCGCCTGTCAGTAATGAAATATGGGTGGTTGAAACAACAGGGCATTGCATAAGCGTTCTTGACAAAAAGGGAAGGCTGGTGAAGAAGGTCGGTAAAAGAGGAGCCGGTGATGGTGAGTTCAATTTCCCGTCACATATCTGGGTTGATCGTCAAGGGTTGATGTATATTGTAGATGCTATGAATTTCAGGGTTCAGGTTTTTAACGGCAAGGGTGAATTCATTAGCAGTTTTGGCAAAGCCGGAGATTCAAGTGGATATATGGCCAGGCCTAAAGGGGTAGCCACTGACAGCTTTGGTAACATTTATGTAGTTGATGCACTCTTTCATGCTGTACAGATATTTGACAGGCAGGGAAAATTTCTTTATAGTTTTGGGAGCCAGGGCCATGGTGAAGGTCAGTTTTGGATGCCAAATGGTATCTATATTGATAAGAATAACTATATTTATGTTTCAGACAATTTTAATAACAGAATACAAATTTTCAGCCTTGTTAATTAAATTTATTACACGCAGGTATACAGCACTTATAATTATTCTTCTGATCGCTATTGCCGCACAATCACAGACTGTCATAAACACTGTTCATAATCTTAGTGCCTCAGGACCTGGAGATATAAGGGCCGTCTCAGAAACAGAAATATGCGTCTTCTGTCATACACCGCATAATAGTCGTCCCACCAGTCCTTTATGGAACAGGGATGATCCCGGTGTAATATATGATCTGTATCATAGCTCAACAGTACAGGCATCGCCCGGACAGCCTGACGGATCATCTCTTCTGTGCCTGTCGTGCCATGATGGTACAATAGCGCTGGGAAGTATTCTCAGCAGGAATACTGACATTTCACTTACCGGTGGTATTACATACCTTCCCCCCGGACCATCGAACCTGAGTGGTGACATTTCAGATGACCATCCTGTATCCTTTGAATATAATTCAGCCCTGGCATCTGCCGATGGGCAGTTAAGGGATCCTGCTGCAATTTCTTACCCTGTTGGTCTTGAAGAGGGAAAATTACAGTGCACATCATGTCACGACCCACACAACAACCTATATTCAGATTTTTTACACGTTCCATCACGGTTTTCAGAACTCTGTTACAGGTGCCATGATCGTGATTACTGGGCTTCATCGAGCCACAATACATCACTTGCTACATGGAACGGTAATGGTTCAGATCCCTGGTCTCATACTTCTTATCCAAATGTTAGCGAAAATGGCTGTGAGAATTGTCATAAACCACACAATGCCGGAGGTAGATACAGACTGTTAAATTACATTGTCGAAGAACAGAACTGCCTCGTATGTCATAATGGTAATGTAGCCTCATCCGATATATTATCGCAGACAATCAAACCATATACACACAGGGTTGACCTCTATAACCTTACTCATGATCCTGAAGAAGATGCGCTGGTCTCGACCATGCATGTTGAATGCCAGGACTGCCATAATCCTCATGCTGTAAACGGGACAAGCGCATCGGCTCCCCAGATCAGGGGTAATATAATGGGAATAAAAGGTATTGACCTGAATGGAAGCCCGGTATATCCCATTCAATATGAGTATGAACTATGTTACAGGTGCCATGCAGACAGCCCTTCAAAACCTGCCGGTCCCACAACAAGACTTATTGAACAAAATAATGTGAGGCTGGAATTTGATATCAACAACCCGTCGTACCACCCGGTGACAGGCATTGGTAGAAACCCAAACTCCCCCAGTCTTATAGCACCCATGTATGATGAGAATAGTATCATTTACTGTACGGATTGCCACGCCAGTAATGGTTCAGCATCTCCTGCAGGACCACATGGTTCTATATACCCGTCAATTCTTAAATACAGGTATGAAAAAGCCGACAATACAGTTGAATCTCCTCTTACGTATGAACTCTGCTATAGCTGTCATGACAGGAATTCAATTCTAGGTGACAATTCTTTCGGAGAGCATTACTTACATATAGTTGATCAGAACACACCATGTAATGCCTGCCATGATCCTCATGGAATAAACAGCTCACAGGGTAATTCCATAAATAACTCTCACCTTATAAATTTTGACCTCAACATAATTTCATCAGGCGGGAACAGTGTTATTGAGTTTGTTGACACGGGCCTTTTCAGCGGGTATTGTATGTTAAGATGCCACGGCAGGGGGCATGGTGCAGGAATGAATTATTGACAATCAGTCCACAGTCTGTTCATCAGCGGGAACCACCTGGTAGTATTTGTTAACAATAAGATCAGCCAGTGGTTTAAGAGATGCAACAGCCTGGTGTTCACGATCCAGTATTTTAAGCCTGAAGGTGCTCATCTCTTCTTTCATCCTTATGATCTGGTTTATCTTGGTTTCCTTATAGGTCAGGTCAATAAAAACACGCAGATCGATATCTGGGGCATCAATAGCATATAGCCCATCAATTACCAGAAGATCTATTTTGCTAAAGTCTGTTATAAGTTTATCTACCTGCTCGGGAATCAAATCTATACAAGGAATAACGCACTCCTGTTCCTCCTTAAAATCCCTTATTGTTTTTCTTATTTTAACCCAGTCATATTCATCAATCCCTATCTTGTCAAATCCCTTATTCCTCCTCCACTCCTCTCTTAAAAGGGGTTGTATTTTATAATAATTATCAGTGTGAATAACCTTCACCCTGATATTATCCTGCTTCAGTCTCTTGCCAAGTGAATGGGCTAGTTCAGACTTACCTGATCCTGATTCTCCCGATATACCAACAATATACCGATATCTGTCATTCTTTATTTCAAGATCTTTAATAACAACCTGGTAAATGGCTTCGGCAGCCTGCTTATGCATATCATTTATTAAAAGAATATCACCTAACATACTGTTCTATTTTTTTAGATTCATTTTGAATATCCTGCCTCTTTCCAGGTAAATTTCTTTACCGCAAATATGGAATTTTATTTTTTCTTTCTCACTTTCATCCATCATTAATTCAAGTGTCGCAGGAGATACAGACGCCCTGAAATGCATGCCCCTGAACCAGAAATTAAACTTCACATTCTTCCAGTGCCCGGGCAGATCAGGACAAAGTGATGGCTCCTCACCCGATAGGTCCAGTCTGCAGAAAACAGACAGTACCATATAAACTGTTCCGGCCATTACCCCGCAATGTATTCCTTCTCCTGTTGTTCCTCCCTGAATATCCACAAGATCGCTGCTCAATGCTTCCATATACATATCCCAGGACTTACCGTGATCACCAAGTCTGTAGGCCAGGTCAGAATGGACCAGTCTTGAAAGTGTTGAACCATGGGATGTTCTTGCTATATAATAATCAAAATTTCTCTTTATGTAATCATCAGGCAGTGCATAACCCAGCTTTCTTATTATCTCATCAGCTTTATCAAAGCCCAGATTAAAGAATACCATCAGCAAGTCGGCCTGTTTTGCCAGCTTATAGTCGTCTGGCGATTCCCCTTCAGCTTTCAGTATCCTGTCGAGCCTGTGTATATCTCCGTATTTCTCCCTGTATGCATCCCAGTCCAGTTCTTTAAGCTTAAAATATCCATCGAACTGCTCAATAATCCCATCTTCATTAACGTTCAGCAACAGCCGTGAACTAATATCACTCCACCTGTCAAGTTCTGCTTCGTTTATTCCATATTTAGCCAGTAATTTCCCCTTTTCATTCTTACCCAGCATTTCTATGAATTCAATTGCCCTGCACATCATCCAGGCTACCATAATATTTGTATAAGCATTATCTGTCAGTCCACCTTCTTTCTGTTCCGGCAGCTTCTCATGAAATTCATCGGGACCCATAACTTTTCTTATATGGTATCCTTTCCTTTTCTCGTCATATTCACATTTGCTTTCCCAGAACCTGCATATTTCAAAAAGCATTTCCGCCCCGTATTTCATCATGAAAATTTTATCCCAGCTCACCCTGTAATAGTTACACAGGTTGTATGCTATAGCAAGGCTTACATGTCTCTGCAGGCGGCTGTAATCATCACCCCATTTACCTGATACCGGGTTAAGGTGGACCAGCTGTGTTTCCTCCCTTCCGTCGCTGCCACTCTGCCATGGGAACATAGCTCCTTTAAATCCATTTTCCCGGGCAGCATCTTTCGCTTTATCCAGTCTTCTGAACCTGTACATCAGTACTGATCTAACAACCTCGGGAAAATGTATATTATACAGGGGCAGTATATACAGCTCATCCCAGAATATATGTCCCCTGTAAGCTTCACCATGCAGTCCGCGCGGAGGAATCCCTGCATCGAGGTCTTTATGGTGAGGTGAGGCTGCAACCATAATATGATAGAGGTGCAGCCGTATAAGTTTTTGGGCTTTTCTATCCCCTTCAACACTTATATCCAGCTCCTTCCATATATTTCCCCATGCCTTTGCCGACAGTTCCAGTTCGCCATCGTAATCAGTCATCTTATTTATCGCCTTTCTGGAATGTACCTCCGGGATTGTCACCTTCTTGTCCTGCGAAGTATAGATTGACACCAGTTTCTCAAATACTATTTCCCTGCCTCTTTCGGCCTTAATGGTAAAAGTCTGGCATGCTTTACCTTTTGAGCAGTCAGAATTCATTAACTCTTCAATATCTTCCCTGCCATCAAGTATATGTCTGGCAGCAAGCTTAATAAGCACATTTGATTCTGTGGTTTTTACCTTTAAATAAGACCTGTTGCCTTCAATTTTTTCTGATAGGTATGTCAGGTGTTCCTGGTTCAGGTCACTGTACCTTTCCACCCCGGCATTGATATGATTGCCGTCCAGTTCCGATCTTATCGTAATTTCTCCTTCATAATTGACAGGGGTTACTGTATATTTCAATGCTGCTATATGCTTATAATGCATCCCTGCAAACCTTGAAGACCGGACTATTGTGACCCTGCCATCTTTATCTTCAAGTTCAAGTTCACGTGATAGCTCTCCGTTTCTGAAATCAAGCTTTCTTTTCAAGCTTCTTATTTTCATGTTTGGTTCAGGATCAAATTGAAACCAATCATCCTGTCCAATCTTAAATTTCACCAGTAGCCAGTTTGGTATATTAACAAAATCCTCATTTTCTATATCCCTTCCTGCAGCCCTGGAAACCAGCCTGTTATACAATCCGGATATGTATGTCCCCGGATAATTCACCTTGTTAGCCCTGCTCTCTTCGAGTGCACCTCTTGTCCCGAAATAACCATTACCTACCGCCAGTAAGGCTTCTCTTGACCTTTCCTTCTCAAAATCATAATCATAGTATTGCAGGCACCATGTATCTTCTTCAATACCGTGTTCAAACCAAAGGTTTATATTCTCAATACTTATTTCTGAAAGATCTTCAACAACTATATCGCCTCCATTAATTCTTAGTTCATTTACATTACCTTCTCTTGCTACACCTATCACAAGTCCAAAATTACCGTTTCTTCCAGCCTGCACACCTGACACAGCATCTTCAACCACCACCGATCTGTGGTATTCAACTCCCAGCCTGTCGCATGCCATTGTAAAAATGTCCGGTTCAGGTTTACCATGTAATCCCAGTTCAACCGATACAACTCCATCTATGCGTGTTTCGAAAAGGTCAAGCAGACCTGCCGCTTCAAGCACAATCTTACAGTTTTTGCTGGATGAAGCCACTCCAATCCTGACACCAAGTTTTTTGAGCTGGTGTATCATCTCAACAGTAGAGCCGTACACCTGTACTCCGTCTTCATCAAGGATTTTATTAAAGACCAGGTTCTTTCGATTACCTAACCCACACACTGTTTCCCTTGACGGGTCATCACCGGGGTCACCATATTCAAGTTCTATACCCCGCGATTCAAGGAAAGAAGCAACCCCCTTATAACGGGGTTTACCGTCGACATAAGGAAGGTAATCATCAGCATGGGTGAACTCCCTGAAATCAGAATTATTTTTTTCCGCCCATTTAAGTAGGAACTCATCAAACATTCTTTTCCATGCGATTCCATGTACGAGGGCTGTCTTGGTAATTACCCCGTCCAGGTCAAATATTACAGCATCAAAATTTAGCATATAATGAACTATTTGTTACAAAATTTGGTAATAAGAAGCAGGTATCGTATTTTATTGAAAATTTCAAACAGCTTGTTTATTTTTCTCTTTTACAAAAATGATATTCTGTGTTTAAATACCCAAAATAATGAAAAAATTATTTATAGCATCCCTACAATTACCTGTAAATGTTTTTTTTAATGATGATGGTGTAAATATAATACAAACGGAGGGGGTTTCTATACCCGGCTTGCAGGGGTTCTACAGAAAATACGAAACCACCTGGGTAGGGCATACTGGCATAGAAAATTATGATTGCAGTGAAAGTGAAAAGACAAAGCTTGACAGGGAGTTAAAAAAGTATTGTTATATCCCTGTATATACTGACAGCCAGGATTATGAATATTTCCTGCACGAATTCTCAAGAAATACCATCTGGCCATTATTCCATTATTTTCCACAGGATACTTCATACAATGATGTGGCATGGGAGTCGTACAATACTGTAAACCTGGTCTATGCAGAAAAACTAGCATCAATAATGAACGAAGGTGATATACTGTGGATACATGATTTCCACCTTCTTCTCCTTCCAAAAATGGTAAGAGAGCTCATCCCTGGTGTATCAATTGGTCTATTTATACATATTCCCTGGCCTTCTTACGAGGTATTCAGATTATTACCATGGCGGACAGAGATTCTCGAAGGAATGTTAGGGTCTGACCTCATAGGTTTTCATACTTTTGGTTATGTCAGGCACTTTCTAAGTAGTATCAGGAGATTGCTTGGTTTTGATACGGTGTTTAACAGGATATCAATTGAGGAACGCACTTTGATGATTGATGCTTTCCCGAGGGGCATACACTATGAAAAATTTGAGAAAGAAGTACAAGAGCTTAAAGAAAGAGCTTCATCTTCAGAAAATGGGATACTAAAACAGCTCCAGTTTCATCTTGGAATATCAAAGGATAAAAAAATAATTTTATCCATCGATCCGCTTGATTATACTAAGGGGATACCACAAAGGATAGGATCGTTCGAGCTTTTCCTGAACGAGTACCCCGAATATATCGAAAAGGTAAGCCTTCTTCTTATTGCCCTGCCATCAGGTGAAAAAGGTACAGCTTACGATACCCTCAAAAGGCAGGTTGACGAGCTTGTGGGCAGGATAAATGGTAATTACGGTACAATAACTTGGGTACCAATAATATATCTTAACCAGTTTTTCCGGATTGAAGAATTAATAGGCCTCTATGCTTATTCAAATATAGCTCTTATCCTTCCTTTTCGTGATGGCATGAACATGGCAGCAAAAGAATATGTGGCTTCACGTCTCGATGGTACAGGTGTGCTGATACTCAGCGAGCTTGCAGGTGCTGCCAAGGAACTGCATGAAAGCATAGTTGTAAATCCCAATAACCTCGGTGCAGTTGTAAAGGCTATTAAACAGGCGCTTGAAATGCCAGAAGAAGAACAAATCAGGAGGAATAAGGTGATGAATGACAGGCTTAAACGTTACAGCCTCGACAGGTGGGCTAATGAATTTATGTTAAAACTGGAAGGAGTAAAGAGGATACAGGCAAGCAACTTAACGAGGAAGGTCAGCGAAAGCAAAAGACAGGAGATCATCTCTGCATATCAAAATGCCAGTAGGAGGATTCTTTTCCTGGATTATGACGGTACTCTTTCATGGTTCAGGAAAAATCCTGAAGATGCCAGACCTGATGAAGATTTATACCAAATAATAGAATGCCTGACGGGGGACCAGAACAACACCATTACAATCATCAGTGGCCGTGATAAGGAAACGCTTGGACGGTGGTTCCCCGATAAATGGAAACTCCACTTTATAGCAGAGCATGGTGTATGGCTGAAAGAGACCGATGGCGACTGGCATATGATGGAACAGATTGATAATGAATGGAAAAACTCTGTATTGCCCCTGCTTGAATTTTTCGTTGACCAGACTCCTCAAACATTTATAGAACATAAAAATTTCTCCCTGGTATGGCATTACAGAAAAGCCGATCCTGATCTGGGTTTGCAAAGGGCATGGGAACTTAAAGATGAACTACGTTATCTTACGGCTAACCTGAATCTTGAAATAATGGACGGTGATAAGGTGCTTGAGATTAAATACTCAGGGATTAATAAAGGCAGAGCAGCTATTCAGAAAATAGGTAATGAGAATTTTGATTTTATCTTTGCCATTGGTGATGACTGGACTGATGAATATACTTTTGATTCAATGCCCTCTGATGCTTACACCATTAAGGTAGGAACCAAAACAACAAAAGCTAACTACTATGTTAAATCCGTTGATGATGTCAGAGCATTGCTCAGGGATTTCGGAAAAAGCCGGTGAAATAAAAAAACTGACTGACTAAAATTAATGCTGCTTTATTATTACAGTTTAATATATTTACGAAACTTTAACAATAAATATACATGAAACGCAACGTAGGAAAAATTGACCGTATTATTCGTATAATTTTGGGTATCATTATTATAGCTCTTGGAATAATATTCGAATCATGGTTAGGACTTTTTGGGATTATTCCGATTGCTACAGGTTTAACAGGCGCCTGCGGGATCTACCTGCCTCTGGGTATTAATACCAGGAAAGATAAAAAAGATGATTAGTCAGAACATTAAAACCCGATTAGTTTCCCGCGAAAATATTATTCCATTTATTCTTATAACGTCCTTATTCTTTATGTGGGGACTGGCAAACAATATGACCGACACATTGCTTGCCGCCTTTAAAAGGATAATGAGCATGTCTGATACAAGGACATCCCTTATCCAGGTAGCATGTTATGGCCTTGGCTATTTTATTTTTGCTCTCCCGGCAGCCATATTTATAAAAAGATACTCCTATAAATCTGGTGTATTGCTCGGATTGGGACTCTACCTGCTTGGTTGTTTACTTTTCTTCCCAGCCAGGTTAACAGGTAATTATTTCCATTTTCTGGGTGCACTCTGGATACTTTTTGGAGGTCTGTCAGTGCTTGAGACTGCAGCAAACCCTTACATTATTGCGATGGGCAGAGAGGAAACCGGAACAAGGAGGTTAAATCTGGCCCAATCCTTCAATCCCCTGGGATCTATTAGCGGTGTTGTCATCAGCCAGGCATTTATACTGTCAGAACTAAATACAGCCGGTGAAACAGAACGGATGGCCATGAACCCTGAACAACTGGATATGATAAAGGCCGGTGAGCTGAATGCTGTTACTACCACCTATATCTCAATTGGCTTGATTCTCCTGGTTTTATGGCTTCTAATACTCATTACCAGGATGCCAAAGGCATCAGACCAGGGCTTAAAAGTTGATCTAAAAGCAACACTTAAACGTCTCCTCCGAAATCGTAACTACGTTATGGGAGTTATAGCACAATTCTTCTATGTGGGAGCACAGATCGGAGTATGGTCATTTACCATAAGGTATGCCATGTCTGTATTAAACCTTGAGAATATACAGCTCGCCGCAGGGAAAACACCGGAACAGGTTGCAGCAGGTTATTATATTGCCGCGTTGATACTCTTCGCTACTTCCAGGTTTATATTCACTTTCCTTATGAGGTACATCAGGCCTATCAAATTATTGATCTTTGCATCTGTCATGGCAATGATATGTACACTGGTGGTAATTTTCGGAGATGGAATGGTAGGGGTTATTGCCCTGGTACTAATTTCGATGTTTATGTCACTTATGTTCCCGACGATTTTCGGAATAGGAGTACGTGGCCTGGGAGAAGATACAAAAATAGGAGGATCAGGACATATTATGGCAATTGTAGGGGGGGCAGTAATTACTGCACTGCAGGGGCAGGTATCTGATCTTACAGGAAGTATTCAACTGGCTTATTTCGTCCCTCTTGCCTGTTTCCTTTATATCGCATTCTATGCCTTTTCAAACAGACTAAATACAGAATAAAATTTTAGCTTCCATGCGTAATATTTTTTTACTGTTTCTCATTGCATATCTCGTAAGTTCATGCAAAACTGATAAAATGATAGATGGGGAGCCAAACCTCATCTATATCCTGGCTGACGACCTGGGCTATGGTGATATATCTTCATTTAATCCTGATTCGAAAATAATAACTCCAAATATTGACAGGATAGCTTCCAAAGGCATGATCTTCACAGATGCTCACTCCGGGTCGGCAGTATGTACACCAACCAGATATGGTATATTAACGGGGAGGTATTCATGGAGGTCTGCCCTTAAACAGGGAGTGACCTGGAGCTGGGATAAACCTCTTATAGATTCAGCCCGGTTAACCCTGGCTTCAATTCTTAAGTCAAAAGGTTATTCAACCGCCTGTATAGGTAAATGGCACCTTGGATTGGGATGGGTGCTGGATGAAGAAAAGGGAATAGCTGATTTTAGCAAACCCCTTTATGCAGGTCCCAACGATCATGGTTTTGAATATTCGTATATTATTCCTGCCTCACTCGACATACCTCCATATGTATATATTGAAAACCATAAAATAACAGCACAGCCCGACCGGATGACAAGTGACACTTCTAAATTTGGATGGTGGAGGGAAGGAAATACAGGAGCTGATTTCGTACACGAAAAGGTACTACCCCATTTAACAGATATAGCCGTTGACTGGATAAACTCAAAGGCTAATAAAGAACAACCATTTTTCCTGTACTTAGCACTTCCGGCTCCTCATACACCTATCCTTCCGACAGGTAAATTCAGAGGTATAAGCAATACCAACCCATATGGTGATTTCGTGGTAATGGTTGATTATATGATAGGCCTGATAACTGAAGCAGTTAAATCGAATAATATTGAAGATAACACCATTATCATCTTCACATCCGATAATGGTTGTTCACCGGAAGCCGATTTTGAGGAGCTCCACAGCCTGGGTCATTCGCCCAGTTATATTTACCGGGGACATAAAGCCGACATATATGAGGGAGGCCATCGCATACCTTTTATATTAAAATGGCCTGATATTATATCCCCGGGTAAAATAAGCAATCATACAGTTTCTCTGAATGATATTATGGCCACCATGGCTGACATAACTGCTTATGATCTTCCCGGTAATGCTGCTGAAGATTCTTATAGTATGCTACCTATATTACTTGGAAAACAGAATGAGTATATGCGTCAATCTGTTATTAACCATTCCGTTAATGGCTATTTCGCCATAAGAAAAGGAAAATGGAAACTTGATGTTTGTGCAGGTTCAGGAGGCTGGAGCTATCCAGATGAGGCTGAAGCAGAAAAATTGGGACTACCATGGTTACAGCTTTATGATCTTGAAAAAGACCCTGGGGAACAGAACAATGTTGCAGAAGCCTATCCAGACATAGTTACTGAACTGAAGGAATTATTACTTAAGCACATTAGTGAAGGGCGATCAACTCCCGGTCCTGCCATGAAAAATACTGAATCGAATAACTGGCCCTTCAATAAAATAAAATATCAGGCTACCTATAATAATAAATAATAAGATTGGCCTGTTGCCTGGTGAGGTCAATTTTGCCTATGGTCACCTTAATAATATTTAAGCCGGTGATTTCCTTTAAAATAGTCTTCATGTGCTCTTCTCCCTTGTAAACATCTTCGAGATTATCATAAACCAACTCCTTTTGCATGTGTTTATTTGTGCAAAGAAATATCTCCATTACCCATACTGGCACTATAATAAGAGTATTATAGAGAATAATCCCGTTGATAAAGTCAGCAAACTCAACAAGAGAGTTAATCATTGATATCGCGATTACAAGGAAAAGATATGTCATTTCCCTTACAGGTATGGCCTGTGTACGGAAACGCAGAATCCCAAACAGGGCAAACAGACCAAGTGCAAACCCGAGGTCAATACCTACCATATGGAGAACCGTACATATCATGAAAACGGCTACTCCCATCAGAAAAAAAGCAAACAGATATTCCGGGATTCCTTCCTTCCGGTATTCGAAGTACAGAAGCCTGACCAGAATAACCAGTGTGACAATGTTCATACCAAACCTGATCAGGAATTCTTTTACCTGCTCCAGGTCGATTGAGCCTATAAAAGATGCTAAGAATAGATCATTCATTCGCGTAGGTTATTATTTAGCACATTGTTCTTTAAAAATATTAATGATCCTGTCTTTCTTGTAAAGCCTGTAAAAACTCCTGACAAAGCGGATAAGATCATTTATTTCGCGCCCATTAAGATACTCAAAATCTTCGATCATATCAATAATATTATTTTCCAGTGCAAGATAATAATCAAGTACTCCCCTGTATTCTTCTTCACTTCTGCAGGGTCCGAAAAAGGCCCTGTCGGTTATGTCTTCCAGTCCCAGATCCTTGCGTGCAATTGAATAATCTGTATTTACCCAGCCGGAATAGTCGAAGTCATACGGTACGGCAATTAAGTTTTCCATTTTCTCTTCATCACCAAATACTTTTAAATTATGAATCAGGGGTACTGCCCAGTCCGAATTTGCAATTAAATATTCAAAGACCGATAATTTAAGCAGCAAATCATTCTCGACATATTCTTGTCTTATCTCAATATCCTCTATTTCATCCACCCCAAATCTCTTTTCCAGTGAATTGACTGGCTCAAGTATGAAACCGATCTTTTTCGTGTAAAGGGAATCGAATGTATTATCATAATATGATATATTCAGTAACCTCACCCTGAAACTGTAATCAGTAATTAAATTATATATCTTGTAAGCCAGGTATTCTCTCATCACATAGTCCTGGTATAGATCAGTCGGTTTGCAATGGCTTACAAGTTTTACTTTTTTTAAGTCATCAAGGTCTGAGTAAGATGTTTGCAGGTCATCCAGATTAAGCATTACCGGGGGAAAATCACACGTTCTGCGACGGTAATTACCCCTGGCACTAACTTTTATATTTCCGGATATTGAATCATTTTCACCTGTATAAATTATGATTTTAGCATCAAGATATTCATCTTCAGGCTTCTCTTTCATAAAAGTATCTATATCAAAGGCTAGCTTAACTTCAAGTATCTCATCCTGCATAAACAACCCGAAAGATTTGTCCTGGTTCTCCTGGGGGAACATCTGCCTGGAGGAACAAGAAATCAGGAGAACTACTATAAAAGTAATCCTGGTCATTGAGTGAAATGAATTAAAAAGTATCATACTTATTTGTCTTCACATTCCAATTTGAAGAAATTTATTAGACGGTCCTTTTCACATAAATTGAAAAACCCGTCAAGATAATCATTTATATACTTAGCTGACTTTCCGCCCAACAATTCGCAACTATCTGTAATGGCATAAATTTTATCCTTGTTATCAACAAATTCCTGTACAATTCTCTTGTACACAGTATCAGGCCTGCAGGCACCCATAAAAAACCTTTGCCTTACATCATCAATGGGAAAGATCTCATGAGGTATTGCATACGAGGTATTTACCAACCCTGCATAATCAAAGTCGTAGGGTATAGGTATGCCTTTCTGCTGATCAATTTTTTTAACGATCTTAATATTATGATAAGTTGAAAGCTGCCAGTCGGTATTACCAATCATGTATTGAAAAATTACCATCCTGTCAAGCATGTCAGGAACCATATTCGAATATCTTAAAGGAATATTTTCGAGCTCCATAACATTCATTCTCTGCTCGAGCAAATCGAGTGGCTCTATCAGGAATCCATATTTGTTGTAAAACCTTCCTTTTTTACCTGTATCAATGTATTTAACTCTGAGCAACCGAACCCTGAAACTGTAATCAGTTACAAGATTATACATTTTATATATCAAATATTCCTTCAGCAGGTATTCGTCATATACGCTTGGCGTATTGCAATGAGTCACCAATTTAATATTTTTCATACTGTCAATGTCCTCATAACCTGTATTGGTATTCTTAAAATTAAGTCTTATGGGAGGGAATGCGCATACCTGGCGCCTCCTTTCACCCCTTGGTTTAAGTCTTATACTATAGCTCGCCGAATCATCAACATCAAAATAAAATGTTATTTCAGCATCCATGTATTCATCACTTCTCTTACGCATGTATTCAGTTATATTGAACTTGATAGTAATATTCATTAAATCGTCACGCTCGAAAAATCCTTCAACTTCCTGTTGATCGAAAGTAAGGGTGTCGGGGTGGATTTCCTCCTGAGCTATTACAACCATACAGTTTAAAAAGAGCCCGGATAAAATAAGTAATAAAAACATTCTGAATTTTAAATGATGTTTCATGATTTCTGATTTTTTATGTTAAATGTTTAATTATAATCGTTATAATACTCACTTTCATATTCATCTTCATACTCATCTTCGTAATACCAGTCGGGCATTTTCCTCTGTGGTCCCTTTTTCCTGTATAGAACAGCCATTATTAACCCGGCACCGGCACCCAGCATATGGGATTCCCACGACACATGAATATCTACCAGGGGAAACATCCCCCAAACCATAGAGCCATAAAGGAATACAACCAGAAGTGATAGTGCCATCAGGCGAAAATATTTCCTTATAATACCACTAAAAAAGAGAAATGAGGCCAGGGCATAGACCAGGCCACTGGCACCTATATGCCACGCTTCCCTGCCGGCTATCCATAAAAACAACCCTGATAGCAGCCATGACCAGCCAACTATACTGAAGGCTATATCGGAATAAAAATAAAATATCGCAGTTCCGAGGACGAATACAGGAATGGTATTGTTAAACAGATGTTCAATATCGGCATGAACGAAGGGGGATGTTAATATCCCAGGCAGGCCTCTTGCTTCCAGTGGAAAAATTCCCAGGAAATACAAACTTGTATCGAGCTGAGACTCGAGGAAAAGTACAATCCATAAAAGGACTATAAAAACTCCGGGAATGAGCATACTCAGAAGGAGTTTTTTCCTGAACAGTTTACCAGTTACATTATTGTCAAAGCTCGAGCTCATAAATTATTAATAATAGAAGTCAACCAGATAGCCACCAAATTTTCTTACATTTAGAACATTGCCACCTTCTAAAATCAGGTATTGCCCTTTAATACCTTCCAGTATGCCTTTAATGGTTTTGTCCTTATCAAGATTAAGGGTTTTTATTTTTGCCGGGTATTCTTCTACAGGATATTGAAATTTAAATATCTTATCATCTTTACAAATATATTTCTTCATCTCCTCAGGAAGCAGTGAATAAATCCTCATTTTCTCATCCAAAAGATCTATTTCCCGTGGTTCTAAATCCATTAGCATATGTCTCCAGTTGGTTTTGTCAGAAAGGTGATTTTTCAGTTCAACTTCGATGGTTCCTGCAATATAGCGGTTTGGTGTAACCGCAAGTTTTATGGCAGCAGAGGCTCCCTGGTCAATCCACCTTACAGGTACCTGTGATTGACGGGTTACCCCAACCTTCAAACCCGGGCTAAGGGCCAGGTACACATAATGGTTCTGCAGGCAATTTCTTTCAGACCATTCCATATCCCTCGATATACCCAGATGAGCCTGACACTTCTCGGGACGAAGAATACAGGCATCGGTCTGAGGCAGGCTTATGAAACATGGATAACAATATCCCTGTGCAAAAGATTGCCTGGTCTCCCGCCCACAGTGTATGCAGTTTATTTTATCCCCCCATTCTATCATTATAGAAGTACCTGTAAGATCGTTCAATGGCAGGAGGTCTGAGCCTATCGGCAACGAATATTTTACCGGCAGGGATGGATCACCCTTATCATAGCCAGATTCCATTTTTCTCAGATTCCCTCTTATATGCATGACAGTATTATTTCTCTTGAGGATAACTAATACCCGCCCTTTCTCTTATGCTGTCGAGTGTCTTTATTAATTTCCAGCTGAAAGACAGGGGGACTACAGGGCTTTCCTCCAATCCTTTATCAAGGCATCTCATAACCTCCTTCGCTTCATAATGAAAACCCATTGCCAATGGTTTGTATGTGTAAGTCTCTTTCTCTCCACTATCGTATTCAATATCCAGTTGCTGTAAATGAGACCTGCTCCTGCTAATTTTAACACTGGCATTTTCACATATCAATTCGGTGCTTATCCCGCCGTCATTAGTAAATGAACTGTAGAGTGATGCTCCCCGGCCATCTTTATATCCAAACAGGATGGCTATGGATTCGTCTACACCTGTCCCTGCAAAAACAGTATTTGTTTCGATACTATCAGGCTTTCCAAGGAAGGTAAGAGCATCAATAACAGGGTAAATTCCGATATCAAGGAGTGACCCTCCCGCCAGCTCAGGATTAAAAGTTCTGGCCTTTGGATCATAAGGTGCCTTGAATGAAAACCTTGAAATCATATACCTGACACCACCCGTACCTGTAGCTGATATTCTCTCACGAGCCTTTTCATAAGACGGCTGAAAGGGTGGCCATAAGGCTTCCATCAGGAAGACCTTTCTCTCAGTGGCTGCATTTATCATCTCTTCAACCTGGATGCTGTTAACCGCAAATGGCTTTTCACATAACACCGCCTTACCATTCCTGATACATATAAGGCTGTGCTCGTGATGGTAAGAATGGGGCGTTGCAACATACACAATATCCAGATCAGGATCGGCGGCAAATTTATAGTAATCATCATAGGCCTTCTTATAACCATACTCGGCTGCAAAGCTTTCAGCATTCTCCTTTCTCCTTGAAACAACCGAATAAAGGTTTGCATTTTCCAGCTGCTGTAAACCTAAGGTGAATTTGTGGGCTATCTTACCCGGTCCAATTATACCCCAGTTATATTTCTTCATGATTTTGTTTTTCTCTTCTGGTATTACCTGTTAATACTGTAAATTTTATTAAAGTTAATAATTTTGTATAGACCAAACATGAAAAGCCTGCGCTTAAAAACCAAAAGTATAAGTATATTTAAATAGAAGTGTACGGTTATTACTCCTTGGCAATGAAGGAAGCTCCCTTTCAAGATTGGTATTCAACCCTTCATTGTATACCAAATAAAAATCATTTCCTTCTCTTGGATTGTACCTGAACCTGACGTTTACCAGCCATAGATCCACGGCAGTATTATACTGGATATAACTTAACAGAGACAGTTTGGTGCTGAACATAGCCAGTGCTTTTACGCCGAAGATGTGGTTGGTAAATGACTGTGATCTGCTGTCAAAATTCACATAATCAATCCGGTAAGTGGGATCGATATCGAGACCTGGGCTCACATTCCATGTGGGTTTAAGCTCCAGTGTGTACTTGGTTCCATCATAGAACAACCCTGCTTCAGCTGTAAGATCCAGACCAGGATTAAAACGTGATCCCAGTCCTAACATGGCACTTAAATAATAAAAATCATATTCTCCCGGCGGTACGATAGTCTGTCCGAAATCAAGACTGTCTTTGACTATTTCCCTGTTTAAATTAAAAACTAGTGATCCGTATATACCACCCCGGCTTTCGAAATTCCAACCTGTCATAGACAATACTGTTTCCTGTGTATGATCTTTACTGTTTAAAATATTCAATACTGTCTGTGACAGCCCATGTCTTCTCAACCAACTATTATCATCCTCAGGGAGCCATCCGTATTTTACAATACCCCTTACTCCGTAATAATCATCTTTTACCTCAAATCCAATACCGGGGTCGAATTGAGTGCCTGACCAGGTGCAGACGAAATCATAACTGAAACCTTCCTGATTCCTTCTTTCCCACCTTGCAAGCAAGCGTGACGGATCGGCTGAAAAAAACCTGTTAGCATAGCCATCGTTAAAAGTCTGAGACCATCGTAAAGTGAGGTAGTCATCACCAAACATACGTATAACCCCGTCAAGACCATAGGCAATATTGTACGTTCCGTCTGTGCCTAACCTTGAGGTTAACATAGCACCGACATAGGAATAAGGATTCAAAACGGAACGTTTTAGCCTTGCAACACCAAAATTCTCACTGCTAAGATCATCATATGCAGCTGTCTGCATATCCAGAATACCAATATCCCATTCACCTGCCCTCCCTGTCATTCGTGCCCCTCCTATGATACGTACAACCGAACCCTCATGCAGGCCAATCCTCCTTGAATAAAATAATTTGTTACCTCCCAGCAGGTCAAAATCAAAAACATCAGACTTCTCAAGAAAGAAAGGCCTTTTCTCAGGAAAGAACAGTGAGTAACGTGTCAGGTTTATCTGTTGTTCATCTGCCTCTACCTGTGCAAAATCGGTGTTAATGGTAAGGTCCAGGGTAAGATTATTGGTCAGTCCGTACTTAAAATCCAGGCCGGCATCAAACTTGGGAGTGATCTCACGCTCATAAGATGTTTCCGCTTCATTCAGTAAATGGCTCTGCTGTATACCTCCTATCAGGTAAGGAGTGAGATAAATAGGCTTCCCGGGCCTTAGCCCGCTGAATTCAACCGTGGCTGCTAGTGAAGGTTTCCAGTAGGATGATTCATGTTTGGGGTCAATTTGAGGGAAGGTTATAACCTCACTTTTCTTTGGTATAAACCTGACTACTGTTAATCCCATTTCTACTAAGCCATCTATGTCCTGGAAGCGCAGGCTGGATACAGGGATTCGCATTTCCAAATACCATCCTTCATTGTTATGGAATGTACTTACGTCCCAGAAAGTATTCCAGCTGATATTAATATCTTCCAACGCTGCTGAAGCATCATTCTTAACCGTAGCATCAAACCGAAGACCGTTGGGGTTTGTATAAAAAGCCATTCCATTCTTATTGTCGTTAAAAGAATCGAGGTGTATCCCAAACCAGTCACATTTCATACTGAAATAATCTCTCTGCTTACCAACCCTCGACATAAATGAGATATCATCATAATAAATGTTTGCACCAACATATAAATAATCATCATTAAAAAATATCATGCACTCTGTCCTCTCAGAGGGTTCCTTTCCATAAACAGGCTGATGCATTATGAATGGGAGAGAAGGAATTTCCCCCCAGATCACCTCATCAGGCTTACCATCAAATACTATTTCAGCATCAATCCTGGGAATGATATATCTTTCCTGGGCTATACCTGAAATGCAAAAAAGTAACAGGAATAATAATGAAATAAGTGGTTTACACATCGCGGCAGGTCAGGTTTGTAGCGTAAGATATGCCATCATAATGATAGAATCAATATAAATAAGACCAGTATTATATCACTCAACTAATTGATAAACTGTAAATAAAACAAAATCTTGTAGTATTGTTTATAAATTTTTAGTACTATGTATTGCATAGTATTAATATTTATATATATCTTTGTGATGTAAACTACATTGTTCAAAAAGGTATTATAAGAAAACAAAATGAAAATTACAGTTAGTATAAATATCGGCGGAATGGCATTCCATATTGATGAGGATGCCTATACTGAATTGAAAATATACCTGCGTAGCCTTGACAGATATTTTGCTAAGGAACCCAGCTCAGCCGAGATTATGGCTGATATTGAAGCACGGATAGCAGACCTGTTGAAGGCAAAGATAAATGATTACAAGCAGGTGATAACCCTGCAGGATGTGAAGGATGTGATAAACACTCTTGGGACACCTGAGGATATAAGTGATGACAGCGGGTCAGGTTTTGAAAAACTTGGCAGCACAGGTTATCACAGGATGTACCGGGATCCTGATAACAGGATAATAGCAGGGGTGTGCTCCGGCATGTCTGCATACTGGAGGATTGAGCCGTGGATAATAAGGGTTATATTCATAATTATAAGCCTTCCTGGCGGATTGGGTATCCTTATATACATAATATTATGGATTGTCCTGCCCGAAGCTAAAACAACGGCGCAGAAGATTGAGATGAAGGGGGATCCTGTAAACATTCATAATATCAAGGACTCTGTGAGGCAGGAGTTTGATAATGTGAAAGAAAAAATGAACCTGTGAGAAACACCAGAACCTGGCATTTATAAATTGGGTAACAGTAAATACTAAATATCATGAACGTTGAAAATAATAAAGCACAGATGCGTAAAGGTATACTTGAATATTGCATTTTACTTGTAATATCAGGTAATTCCTGTTATGCCAGCGATATAATCAATAAGCTAAAAGAGGCGAAGGTAATAGTTGTTGAGGGTACACTATATCCCCTTCTCACAAGGCAAAAGAATGCCGGCCTGCTTAGCTATCGCTGGGAAGAATCATCCCAGGGACCACCAAGAAAATATTATGAATTAACAGATATGGGGCGCGAATACCTTGCTGAACTGGATAAATCATGGGATGAGCTGGTTGAGTCTGTAAAATTTATAAGGAAGAAATAAGAGCTTATAAAAAAAAGATCATATCAACAATGGAAAAATCGATTAAAATAAATATAGCGGGAGTAATTTTTCAGATCAATGAAGATGCTTACGAATTACTCCGAAATTATCTTCAATCTGTTACACACAGATTAAGTAAACTTCCCGGGGGAAGTGAGATGGTAGATGATATTGAAGGAAGAATTGCTGAACTGTTCCAGTCAAAGCCTTCATGGCAAACGGCAGTCATTTCAAAGGAGGAAGTTGAGGAAATGATATCAACAATGGGGAGTCCTGAAGACATTGCAGGAGACCTTGAGTCGGAATCTTCACAGGATGCTTACAGAAGACAGCCGAAAAAACTTTACCGCAACACAAGCAATTCCATTATAGGAGGAGTATGCAGCGGGCTTTCTGATTCCACAGGTATTGACGCGGTTTGGATTAGGATCATTTTTGTGCTCTTCACCCTTGTCTACCTGTCAGGTGCCCTTGTATATGTTATTTTATGGATAGCACTGCCAGGATCAGGCACCAGACCATACAAAGGAGAAAAAGTGTCAGCAGAAAAACCCTTAATAAGGGACCGTTCAGGTATAAAAACCAGCCAGAGCACAAGTCCCGCAGGAAATGTCGTCAATGAAGTATTCAGGGCTTTTGGTAAGTTTTTTATAATACTTTTCAGGGTTATCCTGGCTATAATAGGCGTATCTTTTATCATTGCAGGATTTTCTACCTTATTCAGCTTTCTCTTCCTTTCTGTTTTCCATTCAACCTTGCTAGTACCGGATATATTTGAGGATTCAATAGTATATCTCCCGGATTTCCTTTATTTTATAGCTGATCCCTCCCTGTCAGTATGGCTGGCAATTCTAACATGCCTGGTTATTGGCCTGCCATTGCTCGCCCTGATTTACTGGGGTATAAGAATGGTGTTCCAGTTCAGGGCAAAGGACCTGGTCCTTAACCTGACAATGCTCCTTATCTGGATACTGAGCTGCGTGGCATTGTCTATTATAGCATTTACCCAGGGAATAAGCTTCTCCGACTCTTACAGGACAACACAGGAAATATCAATACCGGCTAATGATACGATAATGGTAAGGCTTGATGAAAGGGTAACTTCACTTGAATACCAGAAAGAAGTTCATCTGCCCTTTGAACCACGTAACATGTACCTGGATGAAAATAAGGAAATAATATATGTCAGTCCGGAATTTAATATTTACCATAGTGATGAGAATCCCCACATGAAAATTGTCAGATATTCCAGCGGACATTCACGTTCTGATGCAATAGGCAAGGCAGAAAGATTGATATATGATGTGGAAATAGAAAATAATGCTATAGGATTGGATGAATACTTCACTTTGCCTGCAGGGAAAAGATGGTCAGGGGCCTTCATTAAGATAAGGTTATATATCCCGGATAATACTGTTGTTTACTTTGATGAAGATATTGAAGACCTCATACATGATGATTATTTTGGATGCGGAATTTATTCCTGGGAGGCAGGAGGAAGATACTGGAAGATGATCGAAGGGAAACTTGAAGACACTGATTAATACCTGGTTTAAACCTGACACGTTAAACCTTACCTGAAGGCGTGGATATGAAAATCCACGCCTTTTTTCACTTTTATTGTTAATACAAGGTTATTATTAAGTTAAAACTAAATAGTTAGTAAATCTTTTCTTAACTAGCAACTATTTTTATTCCAGATCTTAATTCCTGAATAATACGTAGCCATGAAGAACACAATACTGCTTATGTCCCTACTCTTCCTGTTTAGTTACTCCTTATCTGGCCAGCAGGCAGTGACAGGCAATGACACCCTGAGGAAAGATGCCCTCAATGTATATATGGAAACATCAAGCTATATAAAGCAGCATATTCCTTATATTAACTATGTTCGTGACCGGAAAGTTGCTGACCTTGTTATAATTAGTACTTCTGAACGTACCGGTTCAGGAGGTCGTGAATATTCAATGTTTCTGGAAGGACAGGGTAAGTTTTCCGGAATGATTGACACCCTGAAATATTCCACCTCGCCTGACGAAACATATGAACATAGAAGGGATAAACAGGTCAAAACCCTGAGAATGGGGCTGATGCGATATATCCTTAAAACTCCGCTTGCAAAATATATCGATATTGATTTCTCGGAACCAATATCTGCAGAAGTAAGCACTGACAAATGGAATAACTGGGTTTTCAGGGCCAGTATCTCAGGATTTGCTTCGGGTGAATCATCATACAGTAACCTGAATACTTATGGAGGATTTTCCGCTGGTAAAGTTACTGATGACTGGAAAATAGACCTTGACCTGGATTATTCATTAGGAATAGATAAATTCACTATAGAGGATGAGTTGTATGAAAGCAAAACAATCTCAAAATCATCAGACATACTGATTGTAAGAAGTATTAATGATCACTGGTCTTATGGAGGTTCAGCAGGGATATCATCATCAACTTACAGTAATTACGATCTCAAATTAATGTTTATGCCTGGGATTGAATTTGATATATTCCCATATTCAGAATCAACAAGAAGACAATTAAGATTCTTATATTCAATAGGATATATGTATAATGACTATGCTGACACAACAATATATAACAAAACAGAGGAAGCACTTCTTGCTCACTCCTTAAAGGGTGCTTTTGGAGTAATCCAGAAGTGGGGTAGTATAGATATCTCCGTCACATGGTCAAATTATCTGAGGGATTTTTCCGAAAATATGCTCGCTCTTTCAGGATCAATAGACTGGAGGGTGGCAAAAGGTCTTAGTATTAATTTCGGTGGTTTCTTTTCATTCATACACAACCAGGTATCATTAGTCAAAGGTGGTGCCAGTTCCGAGGAGATACTACTAAGAAGAAAAGAGCTTGAGACAAATTTTAATTACTTCGCCCATTTCGGGTTCTCCTACACCTTCGGATCGATATATAATAATGTTGTCAACCCTCGCTTTGGCGGAAGCAGTGGGGGTAGGATGATCATTATTAATTAATCATAAAGAAGTACCCCACTGAAAAACTGATCATCGGGACATTATCAAACATATAATCAGGATCAAGCGACCTGTTTATATTGTATATGTATGCTATTTCCACATCGAAATCCCCTATTGAAATCTCAAGGGGGAGGCTCAGCTGCGTATTCATCAGACCGAACTTATCTTCAAATATATATTCTTCTCCTCCTGGTGATTGGAAACCATCTTCCAGATGGCTGTTCCTCTCATATTCTACTGCCTCAGATCCGAAGTAAAAGGATATCTCGGGTAAGAGCCTGAACTTAGTTTTTCTCCCGATCTTGAACAATGTGAAATTACCAAACACATCGGCCGACGCCTGAGAGCCATACTCCTTACCCATGAGTAATGAATAGTTAATCCTGGCCCCAACAGGTCCGGCTTTTAGGGTAATGCCAGCATTAGCCGAGCCGGTATAGACAGCTTCAAAATCACTGGTATCGCTGTTATAGAAATACCTGTTGTATGATGCCCTGTATCTGAGCACTTTTTTCTTTCCCAGTCCATTACTGTAACCTGCAGACAAAATTGTAGTTCGATACGACGGATCCATCTGGCTATACCAAGCACCTGAAACACCTAAATGCAAACCTATTGAATTTAGGTAAAACAGTTGCCCTGTAAGGTTATACTGGTCTGTTCCTATTTCACGGCCGGCATATGTGGTTTTACTGTCGTACCCCATCCCTGCGTAGATAAAATTATGATTCCTGTTCATATCTGCCAGCATGAGCAGTATCTCATCATCGGTACTGAAGAACATTGAATCAAGCAATGCATCTATCTTATCTTCCTGTGCCGACAGGTATAAGCTGCCCGGCATCAGTGCTGCAAGCAGCGTTATTCTTAATAATATTTTCCTTACTTTAATTTTCACTTCAAATCTTTTTATTAAAAACCCGGGATACAAAAGGCATCCCGGGATATTCAAGTATACAACCTACATTCTAGATTCCGTTCCCGTTACCTTTTCCTTTTCTATTGCCTCCTTCACCTACACTGTTCTTTACTTCTTTGCGGTGCTCATTCCTCTGCTGCTTGGCCATTTCGCCACGCATTTCCCTTCTTTGTTCCTTTATACCTTCCAGGTTGCAATCGAGTAATTCGAGCTGCTCTTCTGTAAGGGTTTCCTTCAATGCTTCCATTCTTTCCTGCATAGTTAATTCAGTATTTTCAAGAATCGCAAGCTGCTCTTCAGTAAGGCTTGCCTTGAATTCATCCCTCAGGATCTTGGCGTTCTGCCTCATCTCCTGGATCATTGCCTGCTGTTGCTCGTTTACCCTGTACCTGTTTTGCTCTTTACTCTGCTCTTTAACAGCAGTAGCTACCTGATTCTGATTTCTGTTTTGCTCTTTTACCTGATTTGCTTCTTCGGTTTGTGCCATAACTGTGCCGCCTACAAATATTATAACTGCTGCGACTGCTAAAAATGTCTTAAAATAAGTTTTCATGGTATTCATTTTAAATTGTTAATATTCTCGGCAATATCTTTCACATTCTTGCCCTTCTTCATACATATACCGAAATACTTTATTATTACCCTACCTCTGACAGATAATTTTTACTGAAAATTTTTACTGAACATCCAAACATACAGTAAATAAAAGGTTTAAGTTGTTTATGAGTTTATGTAGTGTTAAAAAGATAAATTAAGGAACAGGGTCAGTGTTCGGGGAACTGCCTCAGCGTGCAGGTCAATTGTCTCAGTTTCATCTGAAGGTATGCGAACAAAGTTTGAGTATTTGATGTTCTCGGTGTTGAAAACATTCAAGAGTGATAAGCCTGCATCCAGGCTATATTTATTACGTGAAAATTTAAATACCAATGCCATATCAAGCCTGCTATAATCATAATCATCAGCCTGCACTCCTTCTAATGCACCAGGATCAGGGAAGCCTGAGCCATATACATAATTAGCAGAAATATAAGCAGGTTTCAGATTAATTATTCCTGCCAGCTTCAGTTCATGCCTCTGATCATGCAGGGCCCTTCTGTATTCATCATCAATGAAATATGGAAAATACTCCTCTGTTTTGCTTAATGAATAGGAGACCCATGCAGAATGACCCTTATAGTCTTTCTTTAAAAGCAGATCAATTCCTTTTGACCGTGAATCACCCTGGTATATTGTTCTTTCGGTGAGTGTTTCAACATATCTTGTTATACCGTCAGTCTTCTTGGTATATGCTTCAAGACTGATAAGCAAATTATTATATGACCATGACATTCCGGAAACATAATGCTGAGCATTTAAAACAGGGGTCTCCTTATTATCGCAAACCACCCACAGGTAATTAAAATTACCATTATCATCAATAACTGAGCTTTTTGTTATAAACTGGTTATAAATACCCCAGGCAGTGTTAAATTTCAGCCTGTCAGTAATGCGCAGTGTTGCTGATATCCTTGGCTGTATGTATATTTTACCCAGGCCCGCGGGATAATCGAACCGGGCGCCTGTTTTAAATGTTAGGTTCCTGACAAAAGTAAAAATACCATTTAAATAGCCGTTTGGTATCAACAGACTGTTGTCCATATTTATGTACCCTACACTGAAAGTGTCTTCCCTGTGCCTGATCTGGTCTCTTATTATCCCTGTCCCAAATTCAATTTTATGATTTTTTCCTGGTCGTAAGATATTATCGAGCGAGGCGTTTAATTCGTAAATGTCTGAGTCTATATCCCTGTCCATGTCAAAAATTATCCTGTCATTTTGTCCTCTTATCAGTTGTCTTATTTCACTGCTACTGTTATTCAGGTATGAATAGGCCAGGGTAATGTTGCTTATTCCTCCTCTCTTCCACTTTTTTCCATAGAATAACGAAGCACCCTGCTGGATATTTCTTTCATCAACATCGTTTAACAAATACTGATTGAGCTGATCTTCTTCGACCGAATAAGAAAAGTTATCTGCTCCTGCAAACAGGCTAAGGTAGTAATTATCACCATTATCACCTGTCCCTGATACTTTGAAGTTAAGGTCCCTGAACAGGTAGTCAGGATATACATTTACATCCACGTTACCGCCGGAACCTGGCTTTCTTGACCTGGTGCTGAAAAGACTTAGGTTTGTGGAATTATAAAGGTCGTAATAGGTATGTCTGAAGCCCACAACAACTGATGTTTTATTGAACAGTGGCATGCTGGCCAGTGCATTTACCGTCATATTATTTATGCTTAATCTGATATCCGGCTTATTCCTGTTACCATCTATACCGGTAATGTCAACTATACCTCCGACCCTTTCACCGTATTCCGGCCCGAACCCTCCCTTCATAACCTTAATATCCTTTGCTATATAAGGATTCACTGAGCTAATATTATCATTATAATTCCTCAGACCGAATATTGTAAAACCGTCAAACCTTACCTGGCTTTGCCCTTCATAACTCCCCCATATAATCATATCGCTTGATTGCTCACCGGCTGCCAGGATACCAGGCTGTAAGCGGAGGAGATTAAATACCGAATTATCCCCATTGCCCGGCAGGTAGGAGCTTATCTGGTGATTAAGCCTTAGTACTCCCGGGCTGGAACCTATCTGGATGGATTTTTCTATCTGGTATTTTCTTATTACTATTTCTTCAATCTCAATATTTGATGGATCAAGCTTTATTATCCTGTTTGTACCATAGTTTAATGTTGTATCAAGTACGTAGTAACCCAGGTATGAAATTTTCATATCAAAGATGCTGTCACTAACTGACGAATAAGAAAAGTTACCTTTAAAGTCTGTAACAATCCATTTTGCGTTTATTGAGACATGCGAAAATGGCAGTGCTTCAGAAGTATGACTGTCAACTACCCTTCCTGTAAGTATATACTTACGTTCTATTTTATCCTGATACTGTTTGACGGGATATATAAGGTAAGTATTACCTGTCTTTTCAAATTTGTAACCTGTATCCCGCAGAAGGAAGGACAGGAGTGCTTCATATGAAAAAAAAGAACTGTCAACTTCTACTATATGTTTTGACAGTTCCCTGTCGTCAAACGACAGTTCAATACCATAATTATCCCTTATCCATGTAAGGGCTGAATTAAGAGGGACATTTTCAAATTCCGCTTTTATTTCCTGCCCGTACAATGGAATAATGGAACAACTGATCACTAGTGATACAATTGATGCCCTTATTACTGCTTTAATTCGCATTGCTGATAACCCGGTACGTATTTTGTCCTTCAACAACAAAATCAATACCAAATGCTTTGCATACCAGGTTCATTACTTCATTTACCGGTTGTTCTTTTGCAAAATTACCGGTATATATAAGATCAAGGTTTTCTGTCCCCTTAACCGTTATTCCGTATTGTCTGGCTATCTCATCAAAAACCCTGGTAACGGGAGCTGAGGTAAAATTGAAATACCCGTTTCTCCAATTGCGGTATGTAGTTACGGATGACTCTTCGCTTATTGATGGTTCCCCCTGATTATCAAGTACCACTTTCTGGTTTGGCTGCAGTATTACCTCTTTTCCTGACATAAGCGACGCCACTTTAACTCTTCCCGTATAGCAGTCTACTTCGTATTCTCCAGTGCGTGAATATATATTGAAAGAAGTGCCCAGCACTGAAGTGGTTCCGGATTCTGAAATGACCCTGAATTCATTTCCACTGCTAACATCAAAATATGCCTCACCATCCAATATTAATTTCCTTTTAAATGTCCACCATAATGGCTTATATTTCAACGTTGTCCCGGCATTCAACATCACTTCGGAGCCTTTGGGCAGCATCAGGCTTGATATCTGCCCTGGATCAGTGCTAACAGTCCTGGTATATAACCTCATAAAAGTTACAGTACCTATCATTAGAATAATTACTGCTGCCGCACTTAATCTTAAGACATATGAGCTTAACGAAATCGTCCTGGCTTCATGCTTTTCAGCCAAACGGTCCTGTAAGCTGCCCCACACATCTTCCCTGCTTCTTTTCCAGGGAATCTGTGATTGTGGCAGCCTGTCAAGGATGTCCTCTTTCCCGACACTGTTATTGCCCTTATTTATTTCGTCATTTTTCATCCCTTGTATTCTAATGCTTCCCGTAAAAACAATAAAGCTTTGTTCATTCTCTTTTCTACCGCTTTTACACTTATATCAAGTCTTTCTGCTATTTCACTGTATTTTAAACCTTCATTTCTGCTCATCAGGAATACTATTCTCTGGTTTTCAGGAAGTGTAGCGAGTGATTTTTCGTACCTGCTGGTAAGTTCCACCAGTTCGGCCTGTTCTTCTGGAGAATCCTCAAGATAATCAAGCTCAATTGAATTCAAATACTTCTGCTCGAGCTCCATCCTCCTGTACTTACTTATAAACAGGTCGGCTGACATCTTGTACAGAAGACTTTTAATCTTCCCGTCCCGGATTTCAAATTGTTTCTCCCACACCTGTATAAAAACCTCCTGTGCTATATCAGTTGCCAGTTCAGTGTCTCCGCACCGGTAATAAATATATGACCTGATAGTGTCAAAATATTTATCAAACAAACCTTTGAATTCTTCCTGTGTCAAACTGTCAATTAACTTTTAGATTGTTTGAAATTAAAGGCACCCGTTTACTGCTTTTTTTCAAAACTACTAAAACATTCGTAACTCATTGTGCTCATGTGCTCATTTTTGTTTCAATTATCAATCTATAATGATACCGAACATAAGTTATTTTACCCTACCATAAATTCTCAAAAATATTAATATTGATTTTGCGGAAAGTATATTAATTACGATTTATTCATTTTTAGTATCTTTAATATCACCTTCAGACTGAAATAAAAACTTAATAAAATGAAAAAACTTACCTTCCTGTTAATTATAACGCTCGTGGTATTCTCATGCACAGAAACTGAAGAATCAAAAACCACATTTTCCATTACTGCTTATGATTCCATTCTGGATAAACCTGAGGACGGACGGCTGCTGGTATTTATCTCCAGAGAAGCCGATCCCGAGCCCAGGTTCCAGAGCAATGGTGGATTTAGTTCCCAGCAGGTATTTGGTCTTGATGTTGAACAATGGACCGGTGATGCTCAAATATTGGGCAGCGGCATTTTTGGCTATCCGGTAGCTGATCTTAAGGATATGCCCCAGGGTGAATATTATGTACAGGCATTACTGCATAAATATGAGTCTTTCAATCTTTCGACCGGCCATACTGTTAAACTACCTATGAACCGTGGCGCAGGACAGAATCTCAGGCGTGCACCCGGTAATATTTACAGCAAGCCATTGAAAATAAATATTGACCCTTCGGAGAATAATATAATTGATATTGAGCTAACAGAAGTCAATCCTCCCATTGATCCCCCTGAAGACACCAAATATATAAAGCATATAAAGATGAAGAGTGAACTCTTATCTGGTTTCTGGGGCAGGCCTGTTTATCTTGGGGCACATATACTGCTTCCCGAAGGTTATGATGAGCACCCTGAAGCAAGATACCCGATATGTATATTCCACGGCCATTACCCGCATGACTTCGGAGGATTCCGTACTGAACCACCTGACGAAAACCTGGAGCCCGATTACAGCTCCCGCTTTAATGTTAACGGATATAACATGATACAGCAACAGGAAGCATATGACTTTTATCAAACATGGATATCAGATGATTTCCCTCGTATGCTTATCGTAGAGATACAACATTCAAATCCTTATTACGACGATTCATATGCAGTTAACTCAGCAAGTATTGGTCCCTATGGTGATGCTATTACCTATGAACTTATACCATACATAGAAGAGCAGTTCAGGGGAATAGGTGAAGGCTGGGCCAGGTTCCTCTATGGTGGCTCAACTGGCGGATGGGAAGCACTCGCAGTACAGGTTTTCTATCCCGATGAATATAATGGTTGTTTTGCTGCGTGTCCCGACCCAATTGACTTCAGGGCTTATGAGCTGATAAATATATACGATGATAATAATGCATATTATTATGAAGGCCCCTTCACCAAACTTATCAGACCGGGTAGGCGAAACTGGCTTGGACAGATCAGTACTTCAGTAATGGGTGAAAACCACCATGAACTTGTCCTGGGAAATAATACACGTTCAGGAGGACAGTGGGACATCTGGGAAGCAGTATTTTCTCCTATGGGTGAGGATGGATACCCCGAAAGGATTTTTGATAAGTTGACTGGTGAAATAAATACTGAGGTGGCTGAGTACTGGAAAGAAAATTATGACCTGCGGTATATTCTGGAACGCGACTGGAAAAATCTGGGACCAAAGCTGGAAGGAAAAATACATATTTACTGCGGTGATATGGATAACTACTACCTCAATAATGCGGTATACCTTATGGAATATTTTCTCGAGAGTACCACCGATCCTTACTATAACGGGGAGGTTGATTATGGTGACAGGGCCGAACACTGCTGGAACGGTGATCACACCCAACCCAATTATATATCCAGGCTGAGGTATAACGAGATGTACGTGCCTAAAATACTTGAAAGAATTGAATCTTCAGCACCTCCCGGCGCCGACCTAACAAGCTGGCGCTACTGATTGCAGGGAGTGGTGAGTGGTGAGCGGTGAGTGGTGAACAATTGAAGTTTCCTGAATAAACTCATCTCTCATGACTCATCTCTCATAACTTCTCTCATAACTCATCTCTTTCCCTTGCTTCTCTTACTATTGCTTTTGCCAGAACATTATTTGAATCTATAAGGGGTATGAATTCAATGGCCTTTTCTGTTATGGCCAGGGGTATCTCACTGCAGCCCAGCACAATAGCCTGGGCCCCCTCACTAGTTAGCAACCGGATAACACTCAGCAAATCCACCCTGGCTCTCTGGCTTACAGGCTTCGACATTGACTTTATACCATATTCCTTATCGTATATAGCCGGATGAACCATATGATACTGCACATCCTCATCAGGATAAAGGGGCTTAAGCCCTTTGGCAGAAAGATAATTATCATAAACTCTGCTTTTAAAAATCCCGTTTGTCCCGATGATGCCAACATTCTTTACATCCGGGTAGCCTTGTGAGATGTATTCAGCCACTGCATTTATCATGTTAACGAGTGTGCATCCATCCTTGATTACTTCATTTACAGGCTGTAGTATTTTCGGTACATGGGCTGTATTGCAGGGAATTCCAAAAATACAAGCTCCCAATTTATTTAAATCTTTAACTATTTCAGCTATGACATACCCTGGGTTCTCTTCCACTTCACCGAAGAAATATTCACTGCGGTCTGATATTTTTGAAGGAAGTGAGAGCATGGCCACAGGTAAATGCTCCTGGTCTGTCACTGCACCTGTATTGTCAGCTATTTTTTTTAATAAGTCAATACTGGCATATGTTCCCATGCCACCTACAATTCCTATTATTTTACTCATCTTTTATAATATTATTATACTTCCTCATTATTTTCAGTACCTCCTCCAGGGGCAGGCTATTAATTGTATGACCGTCTTTTCCGGTCATTGATTCAGCAGCAAAAAGTGAATTCAGTATTGCCTCTTCTGTAGCCTCTATGGCAGCAAGGAAAAGTGGTGAAACACCATCATTACCAAGATACTCCCTTTCACTGACTGGTGAACGTTCCCTGCTGTCAATAAGGTTCTCACTGGCAACAGAGAATGCAATCACATAGTCACCACTCCCATTGGAAGCTATACCCCCAGTGCGCGCCAGTCCCATAATTGCTCTTTTTGCTACCCTTTCAAGGTTACGGGCATCAACAGGAGCATCCGTTGCTACCACTATCATGCATGAGCCGTCAGCTCCACTATTCACATTACGGCTGAAAGAAAAACGCCCCAGTTCTTCCCCTACCGGCACACCATCAATCTGTAATACTCCTCCGAAATTGGTCTGTACCAGCACACCAACCGTATACCCGCCAAGAGACTCCGGCAAGAGCCTTGATGAAGTACCTATACCTCCCTTAAACCCGAAACAAACCGTTCCCGTGCCTGCACCAACATTACCCTCCTCAACCTTGCCATTACTGGCTTTCCTTATCGCACTCAAAACATGTTCTTCTGTAATATGCCTTCCTCTGATATCGTTTAGATAAGCGTCATTGGTTTCTCCAACCACGCAGTTAACAGATCTCACATTCTCATTCCCCGGTTCGTTAATGGTATACGAAATAAGGGCATTAAAGGCGACAGGTACACTCATAGTGTTTGTTAAAACTATCGGGGTTTCAATATTCCCCAACTCCTTAACCTGGCTTATACCGGTAAGCTTACCGTAACCGTTTCCAATATATATTGCTGCAGGTACTTTCAGGTTATAAATATTATCGCTGTGTGGTAAAATTGCCGTTACCCCTGTCCTGATATCGACTCCTGACACCAGTGTCGTATGGCCAACCTTAATGCCTGGCACATCTGTAATGGCATTCAACCTTCCCGGTGACAAAACCCCCGGGGTAATCCCGTAATCCCTTACTCTTTTTGTTTGTGCTTCTATACCAGTAGTTAAAATTATTACTAGTGTGATAGAGAAAATGATTCTCATTTAATTTATTATATATTTGAATAACTAAATTTAACCAAAATATTCAAACCTGCTGAAATATTAATTAATTTAAAGAAACTATTAATTAATTCTTTGAATAGAGCAGTTATCTTCATGATAAACCAAAATACATTATGATATGAAAAATTTAATCGTATTATCGGCAACTATAATGGTACTTGTTATAGCGTGCACCCATGAAGAAACAGTATGTCTTATAAGTGATACCGGTCTTGATGGATGGCATGTTGATGTTCCTGCGATGGATATTAATCCCGATACCATCAACCCCTTCATTATAAGGGACGGAATGCTGGTGAGCCTCGGGACACCCGGGGGGCATCTAATTACCGATTCAGTTTATTCTGATTACAGGCTGGTAGCCGAATATCGTTTTGCTGGTGAACCTGGTAACTGCGGTATCCTGGTTCATGCGTCTACACCCCGGGCACTGTATGGCATGTTCCCAAAATCGCTTGAAGTACAGCTACAGCACGAAAATGCAGGTGACTTCTGGTGCATACAGGAAGATATACAAGTTGATAATATGATTGAACGAAGGGGGCCTGAAGAAGAATGGGGTGTGTCAGAAGGTAAAAGCAGGCGGATAGAAAACCTTACTGATAGCTCTGAATATGATCCCGGAGAATGGAACACTATGGTTATTGAATGTACAGGTGATGAAATAACGGTATGGGTTAATAATGACTTGGTGAATCATGGTTATGGTTGCACTGCAACGGGAGGACAGATAGCCATACAGGCTGAAGGCTCAGAAGTGGAGTTCAGGAAGTTGGAACTTACAAAAATCGATTAATGGATGAAAAAGAAAAACCATTCAGCCTGACCAAAAGGTTAATGAGTTTCAGATATGCTTTCAGGGGTATTACACAACTGGTAAAAGAAGAGCCTAACTTCAGGATCCACATCGTTGTAGCTGCCCTGGTGATTATTGCTGGATTTCTACTTCGTATTTCAAGTGCTGAATGGCTTATAATTTTATTAACCATAGGCTTCGTTCTCGCTGCTGAAAGTCTAAACTCAGCTATTGAAAAACTCTGTGATGTGGTTTCACCTGAAGTAGATGAGCGTATAAAAAAGATAAAAGATATGCTGGCTGCAACTGTTTTAATAACAGCTATCATAGCAGTTATAATTGGTCTGGTAATTTTTCTGCCGTATATTGCAGACATTATTTAATACAAAATACCAAATATATCTTATGAACAGGTCGATTCTGCTAATACTAATACTTTCATTTATTACTGCATCATGCCTTCCTCCCTGTGAAGAAAATGTAGCAGGATCTTTGCCGTTAACGCCTGTGAACATGGAATATTTCAACAGCGAATTCGATGATTATAATTCATCGACACAAACACTAGGTACATTTATGCCCTTCTGTTTCTCAACAACACGTACCACCGAAGGGGATAATTTTGATATCATTTATGAACCAATGTCTGTCAGCTGGGATAATACATCGGGAAATATTACCGTGGTTAACACTTCTGAAAACTGGTACGAATATGAGGAGGAATTTGGTGTTCTGAGAAATGCACTGGATGTTATTAATTCTGACGGTAACGAACTGGGGCCCTACTATATGCGTAATACCACACCTAACATTTATTTATATGATTATCTGTTTCTATATGCAAGTGATGAGGGAGGTAATTATGAGATAGGCTTTACATATAATACCAATACACCTCTTTTTAATGATTGCCAGTATATAAATTTCATCAATTCAGAATTCGACGACCTGTACCCTTGTTTTAATATGGACTTCAGCAAAATATATTTCTGTTCCAACAGGGATAATGATGTGTTTAATATTTATTCCGTAAGCCTGGAAAAAACAATTGACCAGATTATAGACGAATTCCAGAACACTGAAAGTCTCGAGATAAGCATGGATGAAAATCTTTCAGGTGATTATAATGATAAATGCCCCTATACCTATGGCAAGATGATGGTTTTTGTCTCGGACAGGCCTGGTGGTGAAGGAGGATTTGACCTATACTATTCAACATATATAAATGAGGAGTGGAGCGAACCGGTTAATTTTGGTCCTTATATTAACTCTGCTTATGATGAATACCGTCCTATCATAATAAATGATGGCATCGACCTTAACAGGGATATGATGATTTTTTCATCTAACCGCCCTGGCGGCATGGGAGGATATGATCTGTATTATGTTGGTGTTGAAATTGAGTGGGGACTGTATTGACAAAATCGAAAGAGCGTAAATAATTAATAATATTTCTATGAATTTCCTCCGCGGGATAGCTGATTATTATACAGATGTTATTGAGGGACATACAATTCCTGACAGCCGTCAATCAAGTTATACCACTTTTGAGCTTGCAGGTATCATAGCCACTGCAGCACTGAAATTTATTATGATGGAATGGCTTAATATGGTAGCCTTTTATGTTGCGGGAATATGCTTTTTCTGGATTGGGTATATTATTTACAGATATATCCATGACAAAACCATCCTGGTAAAATGGGGCTTCAGGAAAGAAGGATTCGGGCAGACTTTTCTTTTTCTTATTCCATTCATAATTCTCACTATCATCTCCAGTGTGATACTGGGTGATGTAAATACATCCGTAAAAATTCTCAACTGGCGGATTATCCCTGTCCTTTTCTTATACCCTCTTTGGGGTCTCTTCCAGCAATATATTATGCTTGTGCTGATTACGGACAACCTCGTGGAACTGGATAAGATAGAATTGAATAAATACCAGGCTATACTGATAACGTCCCTGCTTTTCAGCCTTGTTCATTATCCCTCCTATTTCCTGATGATTTTTACATTTTGTATGGAAGTTATCTTCCTGCTTGCCTGGTTCAGGTGGAAAAACCTGCTTGCCCTGGGGCTTACACATGGGATAATTGCAACATTCCTGCTGTTTTATATCCTGGAGCGTGACATCTGGCTTGAGCTTTTCGAATGGTTCTAGATGTTATTATTCATTTTTTAACACGATGGCCGGATTGGAATTTGCTGTACGACCGGTAATGCCGCTCACTGTAAACAGTGCCAGGATTAAGGCAATAATGCCTGCTATTATAAATATGAGAGGGCCAATAGAAACCTTGTAAGCAAAATTACTCAACCATTTCACCATAATATAATATGCAATCGGACATGCAAAAATAAATGCGATGCACAGCCATCTCACATATTTGCGGCTCAGCAGAACAACCAGTTGCTGGAACGAAGCTCCCATAACCTTACGTATGGCTACCTCTATTCTTCGTTGCTGTGCAATGAATGAGGCAAGACCAAATAATCCCATACAGGCCACTAATATTGCCAGGAATGATAGAATCGTAAAAACCTGTTTCGTTTGTTGTTCATTCTGATATAATGAATCATAATCCTCCCTCAGATAGGAATGACGTAAAGGGATGCCAGGCATATATTCATCCCAAACGCTGTTAATCGCAGTAAGTAATTCTTTATTAGTACCAGGATGAAACCTGATTGCCATGTATCGTATTGTACTCCCCCTCGGGCCTCCCTGAAAGAATATTCCCATCGGCCTCATTTCACGGTGTTTTGATTCATAATGAAAATCCTTAATTACTCCTAATATCTCATAATTAAACCCCCCATCAGTAATATATTTACCAATCGGCTTATCAATGCCTATTACCTCAACTGCTGTTTTATTGAGAAGGACCGCGGTTGAATCTATCATCCTGTCATGAGAGAAGAATCGTCCCTCTGAAAGCTCAAGTTTCAGGACATCATCATAACCAGGATCCGCGCTGAACACATTAAGTGTAAAACTCTTATCTGCTCCCTCTGCCCCGAAGCCAATATTTGAAAATCCCATGCCAGGTAAACTTGAGGCAAAAGATATATGTTGAACTGCAGGATATTTTTCTAAATCATCCTTAACTATTTGTTGTTTATCTGAAAATGACGGAGGTGTACGTATAACAAGTACATTTTCTTTATCAAACCCAAGATCCCCGTCCTGGAGCAATCTCATCTCCTTTATAATTACAAAAGTGCCTATGATAAGGAATATTGAAGCCGCAAACTGTATTATTACCAGCACGTTCCTGATACCTACTCCCCTGTTTTCCGCTAAGGTATTTGCTTTAAGCACCTTGACAGGTTCGTAGGAAGAGAGGAATAAAGCAGGATATAATCCTGTTAAAATGCTGATAACCAACCATCCCAGAAGGATGGCTGCAAAAATTCTTAAATCAGTGAACAGGTTAAAGCTTATAGCTCGATCAAGCCAGTCGTTATAATACGGCAGTATTATTTTTATTACCACCAGGGATATTACGAGGGCGAGGAAAGTAATAATGGCTGATTCACCAAGGAACTGCACCACAAGCTGACGATTACTTGAACCGGTTGCTTTTCGAATACCTACCTCGCGTGCTCTGAGGCTCGATTTGGCAATTGACAGGTTAACAAAATTGATACTGGCAATTATCAATAAAAATAAAGCTATTGCGGAAAAAATATAGATATACTTAATATTGCCATTCGTTTCCCATTCCCCGTTTATATCTGAATTAAGGTGTATGCTCTCCACAGGCTGCAGAAAAAATTCCCAGTAGTCACCCTGCGCTGCACGGGTTTTATATGCTTCCTCTCCTCCAAACACGTCATAAACATAGTTGACAAATTTCTTTTCCAGTTCACGGTATGAAGCCCCCTCATTTAAAAGAATATAGGTAATAAAACTATTGCTTGACCATCCGTTATCGTTTATTACCTCCGGGAATGTTGTGGATGAAACAACAAAATCAAGGTGAAAATGTGAGTTGTCAGGCATATCCTTGAAGACCCCGGCAACAGTATAAGCTACCTCACCAGTGTATGGAGCATCTATCTCCATTACTTCACCCAGGCAGTCAGTACTCCCGAAGTATTTTCTCGCGCTTGTCTCTGACAGTGCTATTGCATTAGGATCTGCAAGAGCTGTTTTTGGATTACCATTGATCATAGGAAGCGTGAATATTGAAAAAAGAGAGGAGTCGGCCATTACAAACAATCTTTCATAGTAATATCTGTCGCCTATTCTTGTGGTAATATCACTTATGCTTATTGTCTTTACTGCATCCTCTATCTCGGGAAAACTCTCTCTCATTTCGCGCAATACCCTTGCTGAAGAAAATGCCTGCTCGAACCTGGTGTCGCCAAGGCTTGCCCTGATACAGAGCCTGTATATTCGCTCACTTTTTTCGTGGTATTTGTCGTAACTTAATTCATTGGCTAAATAAAGAAAAATCAGAAGGCTGACACATAATCCCAGAGTAAATCCAAGGAGGTTAACGAAGAAGAAAACCTTATTCTTTAAGGTATTTCTTAAGAATGACTTAATGAATATTCCAAACATGGATTTTGATCAGTTAGTTTATGATAAAGACGGCAATAACTTGAATTCGTTTCATAAATGATACTAAAATATCAAAAAACATTCCTGAGCGGGATCCCTGAATCGAATTATTTGAATGGTATAATTTATTATAAGATATTAGCAGAAGTTATAATTGTAATAGAATATTAACTTTATAGTGATAATAGCATTCCGGTGTACCTTCACGTAATTTAATATTTAAATATAAAAACCGGGAAATTAAATAAATGGTCAAATAGGAACACAAATGAGTAATAAAATAATCATATTCTTAATGACTTCAATAATGTTTGGATGTGTTGAGAAACCAGGCGAGGAATATGTAACAAAGAATTTTGATGTTGTAGAATTAAATGAAGGAGTCTATGCCTGCATACATAAATTTGGAGGAATAGCAATTTGTAATTCAGGAATAGTCGATAATGGAGAAAGCACCATAATATTTGACACCTTTTTATCTCCTGATGCAACTACAGAACTAATTGAAATGGTAAATAATTTGGATTTATCACCCATTAAATATGTGATTAACAGCCATTATCACAATGACCACATAAGAGGGAATCAGTCTTTCCCACCTGATGTAAAAATACTATCAACAAAAAGAACTGCAGAATTAATAGAAAAAGAGGAACCAGGATCAATAGCCTCAGAAAAAATATACGCTAAAATACAATACGAATATTTTGATTCCCTATCTAAAGTGTATAAAGGAGACACTACTTTGAGAGAATATCAGGTGATAACAATGATGAAGCCCTATTTTGAGGAATTATCACTTAGCCATGAGAAAATAAAAACCAGGTTACCTGATACTTATATTGTAAAAGAAAAATATATTGATGGAAGCAAAAGGAAGGTAATCCTGATAGATAAAGGGAAAGGTCATACTGAGAGTGATCTGGTTATGTATTTGCCTGAAGAGGGTATATTGTTTGCCGGGGACCTGGTGTTTAACAAATTCCATCCATACCTGGGTGACGGCTACCCCCGGGATTGGATAAATATATTAAAAGAAATAGAATTGATGAAGGTACACGTAGTAATACCAGGCCACGGAGATCCGGGAGGAAAAGAAATCATTAAAGCAACAAGAGAATATATTGAAAGCTTAGAGGTAATAGCAAAATCATTGAAGGATGAAGGGAAGAGTATTGAAGACATTGGAAAGGTTCAGATACCGGGAAAATATAAAGACTGGTGGCTGGAGAATTATTTTCATCCAAATCTGGAATATATTTTCAAGGAGATCAATTAAGCCTTACCAAAACCACCTCCGCCGGGCGTTTCCATTATGAATTGGTCTCCTTCATCAAGGTTTATATTATGGACAGATTTGAGCTTGATCACCTGCCCGTTTTTTCTTATTACCTGCTGGCAGCCTGGACTGCCTGCTGCTCCACCGAACAAACCGTAAGGCCCACTGCTGCGTCGTTGTGTTAATACTGATAAATTCACCGGTTCCAGGAAAGTAATTACACGTTTCACTCCGTCTCCTCCTTTCCACTTACCCTGCCCGCCTGAACCTTTCCGTATCGAAAATTCCTCCAGCCTGACAGGATAACGATGTTCCATTATCTCGGGATCGGTAATGCGCGTATTTGTCATATGATGGTGTACCGCAGATGCTCCGTTAAAACCATTACCTGCACCACAACCACCGCAAACAGTTTCATAGTAACCGAATTTATCATTCCCGAACAGGGTATTATTCATTGTGCCCTGGCTGGCAGCTACAATGCCAAATGCTTTAAGCAGGGTATCAGTCAGTCGCTGGCTTATCTCCACATTCCCGCCTACTATGGCAGGGCATAATTCAGGATTTTCTTTAAAAACAGGGTTTAACATCCCGGTAGGCAGAATGATGGTGACGGGTTCCATCAGTCCGTCATTAAGTGGAATTGGCTCATTAAGAAGCAATCGTAATACATAAATGATTACACTTATGACAATTGCTTCCGTTGCATTCATATTTGAATCATTAACAGGTGCACTGCCGGTAAAGTCAATTGTACATTTTCCGTTTTTCAGCTCCATAACTATATTTATCAAAGAGCCGTCATCAAGTTTTTCGTTTGCCCTGAAGATTCCATCTGGAAATTTCTTAAGTGTATCTCTCATGCGTAATGAGGCATAGGTTCTGAGCTGTTGCAGGTAATCCAGCACTTTATTTTTACCATGCATATCCACAAGAGAAAGCAGGGCTTCGGTTCCATTACGGTTTGCTGCCAATGCTGCATTCAGATCGGCAAGGTTTTCCTCAATCGCCCTCGTGGGATAAGGGTACTCAAGTAAAATTTTTCTCATCTCCTCCCAGTTTACCATACCCCTCTTTACCAGGAAGAATGGTGATATTACAACGCCTTCCTGCCCCAGGTTACTGGCATCGGGAGGCATCGACCCGGGGCTTATGCCACCTATTTCGGCATGATGGGCCCGGTTAACCACGAATCCAATACGTTCACCGCCATGGAAAACAGGGCTTACCATTGTTATATCAGGTAAATGTGATCCTCCATACTTGGGATGATTTGTAAGCAGTGTATCCCCTTCTTCGAATTTGATATATTTTAGCAATTCCTGTACACATACACCCATTCCACCCAGGTGCACGGGAATATGAGGGGCATTGGCTACCAGCCTGCCCTCAGCATCAACCAGGGCACAGGAAAAATCGAGCCTTTCTTTAATATTCACCGACAGTGAAGTTCGCTGTAGTAATGCACCCATATTTTCAGCTATCGACATGAAACGGTTGGTAAATAATTCCAGCTCTGTTTCCTGTGTTTTTGGACTTCTACCTTCTTTTCTTTCGCTTTCACGCTTTAAAATAGCAGTGCCTGATGAATCAATATCCAGAGACCAGCCCTTCTTTACCCACGTTGCTGCAAAATGATCAAGAAGTAATGCGTTGCCAATAAAATGTCCACCTGGTTCTAATGAATCAAGAAGGAAAACAGGAGTTTCATTTTCCAATTTATATGACGGGTCTGCATTATATGCTTTCACACTATCAAGTCCAGGTTGCTCATCCTTTTCGTATACCCGTGCAATTACCCGTATCGATTCCACTTCAATTTCACGATTGGTAACATTGTGGCCATAAATGGCTTCATACGCTTTAGAAAAATCAGCTTTCAGCGTGTCAGTGCTTTCGAAAGGTATTTCAAGGCAGCTGTCCTGTCCAATATATCTCATAAAAACCAGTTTCTTATGAGTGGTAATCTTATTTTCAGGAAAACCTTCCTCAAGGAATATTCTGTAAGCGCTTGTTTTACAATCGTCAAGTAATTGTGGCAGTTGATCTTTCACACCTGTCAAAAGTTGCAGTATTTGTTTCACCACAAAGCGCTCAACCGGTGCATGGCCAATGCCATAGGCACTTAAGAGACCGGCATCGCGCGGTAATAATATGCTCTTAACTCCGAGCATATCGGCAATATCGCAGGCATGTAAGCCACCTGCACCCCCGAAAGCAACCATGATATAATCTGAAGGATTGTATCCCTTTGCTAAAGATATTTTTCGTATTGCACCTGACATTACTTCATTAGCTATATCGATGAACCCGTTCAGTATATCTTCATACTTCCTTTTTTTCCCTGTCTTCTTCTGTATTTCTGCAAGTAATTCCTGCAAACTATGCTCAGCAAGGTCTTTATAAACCGGTATAGCGAACTGTTTTACATCTAATCGTCCCAGCAGCAAATTAACATCTGTAATAGTTAATGGTCCGCCGGCACCGTAACAGGCCGGGCCGGGATAGGCACCTGCACTTTCTGGGCCAACAAATAACTTGTAACCATCAAATCCGCAGATTGAACCTCCCCCCGCAGCAACAGTTTCAATGGCTATGGCAGGGCTGTTAATCCGTGCATCACCTACCTCAAGTTCATACCGGTAATCGAACGACCTGTCAACACGCGAAACGTCAGTGCTGGTTCCACCCATGTCAAATGTGATAAGCTTTTCGTAACCTGATCTTTTACCTATGGCCAGGCCGCCTGCAACACCCCCTGCAGGACCGCTCAGCAGGCTGTCTTTCGGGAAAAAATTATCTGCCTGTACCAGGCCTCCTGCGCTTGTCATCACCTGGAAATGGCTGCTGCCTATGTGTGCCCTGATATCTTGCACGTAATCTTCAATTACCGGTGACAGATAAGCATTGACAACTGTAGTGTCGGCACGGTTCTGTATCTTGATCAGTGGGGATATCTTGTATGAAACAGATACAGATTTTATTCCCAGCAACCTTAGCTCTTCACTTAAAAGTATTTCATGCGCAGGATTAATGTAACTGTTCATCAGGCATACAGCCGCCGCTTCAAATGAACCGCTTTTGAATTGCCTGGCTTTTTCACGAAATTTATCAATGTCAAGGGCTTTCAGCACCCTGCCACCAGCATCAATGCGTTCATCCACTTCAATAACCTCACGATACAGCATACTTCTTTTTTCAACGTTGAGGGCAAATATATCGGGCCTGGCCTGGTTGCCTATTTCCAGCAGATCTGCAAAACCGCGGGTAACAACAAATAAGGTCTTAGCACCTTTTCGCTCCAGCAATGCATTGGTTCCCCTGGTCGATCCCAGTTTAAAGATCATTGGTGAAAAAGTCTCGTTCAGCGCCGTTCCGGTTAAAAGCCTGGCTCCAAGGATAGGAGCCTCTTCATTCGATGTTATCTCGAAACTCTGGCTCACATTTGGTGGTTGAGATAAGGGCCTGTTCAATGTGATGGTTGAAGTGTTTATATCATAACTATTAATTAAAACACCCGAATAGGGATCCGGCAGGATTCGGAAAGAAAAACCTTTTACCAGGTCACGGGGCAAATTCCATGATTCGTGTATCTCAAATTCAACAGCCGAGATAACATGGGCAATGGTCCCACGCAGGCAACTGTTGCTGAGGACTTTCAACCGTTTCTGTTTCCCCCGGGCATCAACACCTATACAGTCGGTGAAAGTGCCACCGGTATCAACATAGATTTTATATTCTTCGTTCTGCATTTTATCCGCCTGTTAACTTCTTGAATTATTAAGTCCCTTTCCTCCCCTCACTCCAATGATGATTATTAAAACAAGTGAGAAAGAAGCTATAATGATTTGAGTCGTAAGAGTATTTACAAACCCGGGATCCAGTAGCCTGGCTATAGCTTTTACAGCACTGTTAAGCCCAATTATTAAGGTTACATATATCACTATCAGCATAAGGATATTTGTAATCATATAAGTAGCAAATCTTTTGTCAATGCTTTTCTGTATGACCAGGTATAGAAAAATGCTGATAAAGGGTAGTAAAAACCCGTTCAGTGCCTGGGCCAGTATTATGGCCGGTACCGGCTTTATATTAAGCGAGGCAAAGCCTATCCCCGTGCACAGTACCAGTATCCAGGCAATCCGGAATCGCCAGGAAGCACTTCTCCATTTCTCGGGCTGGTTTTGCCCAAATAGGCTCGACAGTGTAACAGCTGCAGCCAGTGGTGCAGTTACCGCTGAGGTGAAACCGGCGGCAAAAAGTCCAAAACCCAGCAAATATTTTCCCGCCGGGCCCATCCTGTCTTTTAAAACACCGGCCAGGGCCTCAAAAGAGAACGTATCGGATATGGCAGAGCCCGCAATAAGCACGGCCATTGAAAATATACCTCCCAGGACAATGGCAATACTAAGTCCAAAGCGCATTTCTTTAAGTGACTGGCCCTTTTTTGACAGGCCTGAACCCAGGAAAAGGTTATAGGGAACGATGGTGGTACCGATAAGTGCCAGTACCAGCACAGCTGCCTGCGGACCCGGGAGTGAAGGGATAAAGGTCCCCTTAATTAGCTCACCTAAATCAGGTTTAACCATTAAGGCGGTAATCAGGAAGCCAATGCCCATTATCACCACAAGCATGCCAAGTATTGTTGACATAATCCTTAGTGACGGTATGCTCAGCAGTATGGCAGAACAGGTACCAATTAAGAGCACCAGCAAATATGAAGGAATATCAAAAAGCAGCCTTATACCTTCTACGGCGCCCAGCAGGTTACCCATTTCGTATGCTGCCGCACCAACCAGTATGGCCCCAAGAACAAGTACCAGTACAGCCGTTTTCGACTGGCGACCTTCAAAATAATCAGCTACTGATTGTCCCAGGTTTTTTCCGGTTACAATGCTTATCCTTGCAGCTGCTTCCTGCAGCAGAAGGCAGGCCAGGGTTGAAAACAACAGGGCCCATAGCAGGTCTGTCCCGTAAGTTGCACCACTGCTTGCCGCCGTGGTTACCGTCCCGGGACCAATAAAGGCAGCCGATATAACCGACCAGAACAATATATTGAGGATGCGCTTCTTTACTGTCATAGGCGGGCTTTGATTAATAGCTAAGATTGTGAATTCTCCCTTATAACTCCAGTATTAAGGGGCAGTGGTCCGAGCCCATTACATCATTAAGTAGATCAGCCCTTCTGACAGAGGGAATTAATGACTTACTTACAAGGAAATAATCAATCCTCCAGCCTACATTCTTTTGTCTTGCACCTGCCCGGTAGCTCCACCATGAATAAGCATCCTTCCTTTCCGGGTAGAAATGCCTGAAGGTATCAATAAAACCACCTTCAGTATATCTATCCATACCATCTATCTCTTCCTGCATAAAACCAGCTGACTTGTTATAGTTTGGCTTTGGCCGGGCAAGGTCGATATTCTTATGGGCAACATTGAAATCACCGCAGGCAATAACCGGCTTTTTATCCTCCAGCCTCTTCAAGTAATCAAAGAATGCTGTATCCCACTCCTGCCTGTAGTCCAGCCTCTTCAAATCGTTTCCTGAATTGGGGACATATACGTTAACCATGATATAATCATCATATTCAAGGCTGATAACCCGTCCTTCATTATCATGCTCCTTTATACCTATCCCCATTGAGACATCATATGGTTTTTCCTTTGTCATAACAGCCGTTCCGGAATAACCTTTTCTCTCAGCGGAATTTGAAAAAAAGTAGTAACCGTCAAATCCCTTTAAGGAATGCAATACCTGTTCATCCTGAGCTTTTGTCTCCTGCAGGCATACGATGTCAGGATTTATTTGCTTAATAATCCCGTTGAAATCTTTATTAATTATTGCCCTTATACCGTTTACGTTCCATGATATAATTTTCATACTATATTTTTATTGAATATTTAATAAATAAGCAATGAAGATAGTAAATTGTTGGGAAGAACCGCAGAGACCTTGCATGCAAGGTCTCTCCTCTGAATTTTTCATAGTCAGGCCTTACTGCCCCTGTACATTGCTTATGTGGCAGTAATACTTTATATTTGTTTATGATGACGGCAAATTATCAACCAATAATCTTAAGCAAATGAAAAGGAGAAGAATAACAAAGATTGGTGTTTTAAAAACATCCCTGGTCGCTGCCATTATATTGTTTTTTATCACATTCATCTTTGTAATACCATTTGGAATTATCATGGCAGTTGTGTCAAGCTTTGATACATCAGGCTACGCATTATGGAGCATACCCCTGGTGGTTATCGCTCCATTCTTATACGGGATATTTGGATTTATCTCAACGGCCATAACCTGCCTTATTTACAACCTGGTCGCAAAATGGACCGGAGGGGTTGAAGTTGAGATTGAGCTGGCAGAGGATTAACCCCACTTCTGTCACCAAGAACACGGGTTAAGCCTGATAATATTATTGAACCATCTCCCGGGGGGACAATCCCTAAACCTGACAACATTGTTGTTGTTAATCCTTGGGTAGTGCTGCGGCCTTCTGATGGGGAATCCTGAAGTATTATATTGTGCATGCTCTTTGATCGATATCAATCCGCGCCAGGATGGGTCCTCATTTAACATACATATTCCACTTAGAACGAACAAACTAAAAGCCAGGTAAAACGTAACCCTCACCTGAGGATTAGTGATCGCCTGCTGCAGCCAATTTTATTAACTGTTGGCCCCTCACAGTCAGCTAGCGCTTGACTATGAGGTTGAATAATGAGTTGTGATACAGTTGTTTAATTTCTGACTCTTATCTAAATTGCAGATTGCTATAGTATATACAGTCAACATGATTATAATCCCTCATATTAGATGTATATAATTAGCTTTATTGATTATATAAACAAGCCGTTATACAAAATACTTAAACCAATGTAAAAATGATAAGTCAACGAAGATTCTGGAGTACTGCAATTATTGCATGGATAGTATTTATAGGAATTGATTTCTTCTTTCATGCTTCACTTCTTGAATCTTTATGGCAAGAGGAAATTGCTTCAATCAAACCTGAGATGGATTTATTTGTGCTCATTCCACTCGGGTATTTAAGTTTTCTGTTGTTAACAATATTGGTTGGCTATTCCTTCACGAAAATATTTCAAACAAAACCGGAGGGGATTAAAGTATTAGGATTTTCATTGATTTTTGGCTTATTGTATTCAACAAGTAATTTATTCGGAGTGTATTCATATGTGAATATACCTTTGAGGCTATTAATTATTATGAATGTGATATACTTTATTGAAATATCTGCTGTTGTTTTCATTTTTTATAAAACATCTTATAGAAAGAATGTAAATAGAATTATCTGGTATTCATTACTTACATTTTTCACACTTGTCATAATTGGAATAATAATTCAAAACATAATTTAAAAGCACTTTGTATAACAGGCGGTATGTTTAATTATCTCACCTTGGTTCTCAGTGATTCGTCGAGTTCCGAACCGCGTGCGATTATCCGCTTGGCTTATGTCACACCTTTTGCAGGTGTCCTACAAAGGACAGCCAGCAAAACTGCAAGGGTTCATGGGTTCGAGGGCCAATCAGCATAATGCCAAAAGATTCTTAACTTTATATAGCAAACAAAACTGCAAAATGAACGGATACCGGTATGTGCAATTACCCCGCATTCTGGCAAGGCAAAATATGATATGGCAGCCGGATATTATTGCGGTTAAAATAATAATGATCTTGGAGGGATACTTATGAAAGCGATAGTGTACACAAAATACGGATCACCGGATGTTCTTCAGCTCAAAGAGGTAGAAAAACCTACTCCAAAGGATGATGAAGTATTGATAAAGATTCATGCTGCGTCCGTAAATGCATATGACTGGCATTTCCTGACCGCCGACATATTCTTGATTCGCCTGATGGGCGGGGGGTTTTTCAAACCCAAGAACACGAGACTCGGCGCTGACATGGCGGGGCGGATTGAATCAGTCGGCAAAAACGTCAAACAATTTCAGCCTGGTAATAGTGTGTTTGGGATGGTAAAAGGTGCTTTTGCCGAGCATACATGTGCTCCTGAAAGTGCATTGGCGTTGAAGCCTGTCAATACTTCGTTCGAGGAAGCCGCGGCGATACCTATGGCGGCGATCACTGCCCTGCAGGGTATGCGCGATGAAGGACAAATTCAGGCGGGGCAAAAGGTTTTGATCAATGGTGCGTCTGGCGGGGTAGGAACTTTTGCAGTACAGATAGCCAAATCGTTCGGCGCTGAAGTAACAGCCGTGTGCAGCACCAGGAATTTAGAGCAGGCACAATCGATTGGCGCAGACCATGTTATTGATTACACTAAAGAGAATTTCACCAAAAATGGTCAGCAGTATGACCTTGTTTTTGCGGCAAACGGCTATCATTCGCTTTCAGCTTATAAGCGTGCCTTGACTCCCAAAGGCATTTATGTTATGGCCGGAGGTACCATGACTCAAATCTTCCAGTCCATGCTCATGGGTTCAATGATTTCAGAAACCGGCGGCAGGAAAATGAGAGGCGTAAGCGCAAAAAGAAGCCAAAACGACCTTGTTTTTATAAAAGAACTTTTTGAAGCAGGTAAAGTAAAATCTGTTATTGACAGGCGGTATCCGTTAACTGAGACTGCTGAGGCTCTTCGGTATCTTGGAGAAGGACACGCCCGGGGGAAAGTAGTAGTAACTGTGTAAGATCGAGTATGATACACTCCAGATGATAGAGAATGACCACCTGAAATCCTACAGGTGGTTTTTTATTTCCAAAACCTTAAAACTATGGACGAAGGATGTACGCTGAATACCTCACTGGTTGCTTTACCTTACCTCTCACCATATTGGTCTTTACGGATATATATGACGCATACTTCATTGTGTAATATTGTAGGTCTCCAAACTAATCGGACTCTTATTGTACAAAAGTTAAGAGAGACATTTTAATGTTTATCTTAACACTAATTTGAGTTTATTATGGAAGAAAAAAAGAAAAAGGAATTATATTAAAAGACAGTGATGTTATTTGCGAAGTATATTACAATTATGATAGTATTGGTAATCTGATTAAAGAATTCTGGGATTTTTATTGAAGATGGAGCCAACCATTTTTTACACATACAAGTAAAAAAAGCAGCCTGCCCGGTTTTATTCAAGCCCTTTTTTGTCATGTAAAAGCAATTTGAGAATAAGCAAAGAGAATTATACTTTCAATAATGAAATTGGCGGTCCATCAAATTACTTTTACGACGAACAAGGAAAGATTTTTATCCGCAGCGACAATCATAACTCAAGCAAAACACTATCAGATAAGTGAACTGAACAGAGATTCAACCAATAATTGGAGCGTAGTCTATCGGTATAAACCAAAGACAGGTTTTGGAGGATCAGATTATGTTGAGATTGAGACCTGTAGTGGAGGTCAAGGATTAAGTTGTGAAAACATTGAAATTATGCAAATTAATTTTAAGATAACAGAATAAGTACTACACATAACCAATAATATGTTGCATTTGGGGGTCGTGCAGGGGTTTGGTGGCTGGCTTTATTTACATAACTTTATCACCCCAGGATACCAGGTAGCTACGAGGCACCAGACGGAAGCATACACCAGGTTTGCTGGCTGCTAATATAAACTGATGAAATACAAAATAATACCAGAATGAAGAATTCACTTATATCCGTTTCCGTCAGCTTACTGCTGGTTATTTTATTTAGTCCGGCTCTGACAGGACAAGATCTTAATCATGAGGTTGGAGAATTCAGGGAAGCAGATTGTCCTTTCCCTTTGCCAGAAGGACTTGTGCAGGGTGAGAACTTTAAATTTGGATATGTTACTGTTCCGGAATTTCACAGCAAGCCAAATGGTAAAACCCTGGAACTGTCTGTGGCGATTTTCCCAAGTAGTAGTGAAAACCCTGAACCGGATCCCTTGATCATGAATACTGCTGGACCGGGTAAATCCAACATGGATAATTTCATTCCGCAAATAGCTGGTGGACTGGGAAACTACATTCTTCCTAACAGAGATATTGTTATAATTGAATTAAGAGGTTTGCGGTACTCAAAACCCTTTTTAATGTGCCATGAGATAAGCGATGCGAAGCGATCAATAATGGGGCAGAATCTCTCCACCCCAGAAACCATGGCTGTGTTGAGAGAAGCACTTAAAGCCTCGAAGGAGAGGTTTGAAAGAGAAGGTATAAATCTGTCCGCATTCAATAACGTGGAAACTGCATCCGACATTGCAATAATTATGAGTAAACTTGGGTATGATAAATTCAATATAGTAGGATCATCAGCAGGCACCATGGTGGCTCATCATGTAATAAGGGATTTCCCGGATCGTGTCAGATGTGCAATCCTGGATGCCGGATTGCCTCTGAATTCAGAAATAATGATCAATTATGTGCCCTCTATAGTAGATTGCCTGAAGAACTATTTTGAAGAATGTAAAAATGACCATGGGTGTAATTCTGCCTATCCTGATTTGGAAGAACGATTCCTGCAACTTATTAACAAGCTGAATGCAAATCCAGTAATGCTCGTTCTCGATGATCCGGTTTCAGGGGAGGAACTTGAATATGCATTGAATGGCTACAGGTTATCATCCTACCTGTTTCTCAGTATGTTCTATTCAACACAGATCCCTCTCCTTATTGGCAATGTTCTGGATGGAGATTATAGCGATGTGGTGGATCATCTTTCATACAGCCTGATCCCTGGTTACTTTGCCGATGGTCTGGGGTTTACAGTTTTCATTAGCGAAACAGGCGTATACGATTCTTCAGATATTAAGTCAGATCCGAAATATCAGGTGTTTTCAGAAGGGGTAATGAGGACCGGTCTGGGAGGAAGGTTTCTGTTAGAGGTGGACAAAGAGTGGGATATCTCTAAATTAGATGCAGCACAAATTAAATACCCTGAACCATCTGATGTACCGGTTCTGGTAATTAATGGGAAGTACGATCCAGTGATACCACTTAAGTACGATGAGGTAATGAAAAAGGATCTGAAAAACTGTTATATATACCGATTTGATGGGGTGCCACATTCTGCTTTCGACAATGCTACTGAATGTGCTTTACCAATGGTTTTACAGTTTCTAAATGATCCCTCCAAAGCGCCTGATAGTAGTTGCATATTAAATTACAGGCAGGTATATCGGGTAAAAAATATGGAATAGTTGAATACAGGAGATACATATATAAAAAACAACAGCTAATACGCAAAAACTTCAATCATGAAAATTAGAAATAAAGGAATCCTGGTATTATTGATGCTTTCATTTATACTTCCTTTAAGTATGGGAAGCACTCCAGAAAAGTATTCTATATCCAGGGAATCGACTCCAGGTGAGTTATTATCAGACTTTGTCAGAATTGTTAATTCAGGCAACAGGGAAAATTTGGGAAAATTCATCTCGGAAAACTACGACCAGAATATTTTAAAACGAGCTCCATTATCTATGGTAATAAGCATGAATATGGAATTTTATTATCTGACAGGAGGATTGGGATACGACCTGATAAAGGTTAATCCCTCTACCGCAAGATCCATATCAGCCGATTTATATAATAAACTCACCGAAACTTATGTGAGAATAAAAATACCCGTCAAGGATACTTTATCACTTAAAGTTAACTGGTTTATAGAAATAAGCCCGACTGAGTCAACTGAAGGATATAAACTACCTAAGAAATTAAGTGAAAAAGAAATTCTGGAAAGGGTAAATCTCTGCCTGGACAGAATGAAGGAAGATGATGAGTTTTCGGGAGCTATTTTAATTGCCAAAGACGGAAGTCCGATTTTAAAGACATCTATTGGAGAGGCATCCAAATCATATCATATTAAAAATACTACAACCACGAAATTCAACATAGCATCATTAGGGAAAATCTTTACCGGACTTGCCATAATACAATTGGCAGAGCAGGGATATCTTTCGTATGACGACACAGTAAATAAATACGTTGGAGACGAATGGTTGAAGCCTGAAGTAGCTTCAAAAATTCAAATAAAGCATCTGTTAACTCATACCTCAGGACTTGGTGATTATTTCCAGGATGCTTATTCGCAAAATGATATACCTGTCTTCAGAAGCCTGAGCGATTACCAGACACTGCTTGCCGACGACGAGCTTTCATTTGAACCGGGAACAAAATTTTCGTATAGTAATAGTGGCATGCTTATTTTGGGAGTAATCATTGAAAAAATAAGTGGGATGTCCTATTTTGACTTCCTTCAGAAAAATATCTTCATCCCGGCAGGAATGACAAATACAGGAGGATTTTACAAAGATCGACCGGTTGAGAATCGTGCAACGGGCTACACCAAAATATATGAAAATGAGGAAGTGACTTTTGACAATAATCAATATACCAGAATAATGAGAGGAAGTCCTTCGGGTGGAGCCTATTCAACAGTTGAGGATTTTTTCAAATTTGACACAGCAATTAGAATGAATAAACTGCTTTCTGCCGTAAATACAAAACTTATGTTTGAAGGGAGACCAGAGTTGAGTGCTGCATTTCACAGTTATGGCTTTTTCATAGAAGAGAGTAATGCAGGCAAAATAGCCAGTCATAAAGGCGATGGCAGAGGAGTAAATGCTCAGTATAAGATGTATCTGGACAATGGTTATACTTTCGTTGTATTATCTAACTACAGTCAACCATCTGCAAATATTATAGCTGATGTAATCAGTGCATTAATAAATAATCTGGAATAATATAATTAAATCCGGTTGGAATCATTTTAATTTGCAGGTCAATGATATATGTAAATGGGCGACTGCGTATCGGTCGGTAAATTGCTCCAAAGCTATTGCAGCCACCTGCTGATTAACCGTGAAATTTAATAATACGCTAATAGCCAGTTGCTTGATTTGACAATATTACCTAAATTGTAAACTGTAATGTAAAATACAGTGAGCTAAAAGGAACCCTTATTATGAAAACGGAGATCATTTCTTACAAACTTGGTTTAACCAGCTGCTATTTAATCATTGGCAAGGAGATAGTAATGATTGATTGCGGCATGCCAGGTAAATTAAAACTTTTCAGGAAAGTCCTGGCAAAGAATAAGATTGACCCGTCCAGAATTAAACTTATAGTGCTTACTCATTCACATATTGATCATTGTGGCTCTGCACGAGATATCAGGGATTTATGCGGGGCAAAAATCGCAATTCATGAAAGCGAAAGAGAATGTTTGGAAAATGATAAAGTATTAATCCCAAAAGGTGTTAACCTGTTGGGAAAAATTACTCAACCTATGATCTTTTCTTTTAAGATTCCTTTCCCTAAATTCACACCGGACATCCTTCTTAATAATGATCCTTATCCTCTTAACGAATTTGGTATCGACGGGGAAATAATTCATACACCCGGACATACTGTTGGTTCGGTAAGTGTAATACTGAACTCTGGAGAAGCAATTGTGGGTTGTATGGCACATAGTGGATTACCATTCAGATTGAAACCGGGATTACCAATTTACGCTCAGGATATTGAAGCCATAAAGGAAAACTGGATAACACTTATTGACAGAGGGATTACTTATGTTTATCCAGGCCATGGGAAAGCTTTTCCGATCGATGTGGTTAATGGCAAATTCCGGGTTTAGATCCGGCTGATCGCTGAGCTGGCGAGCTCAGAAGGCATTCCTGCTTAGGTTCCGCAGACCGTTGTGCACAAAACCAGAGCGCTAGTACTAACATAAAAACAAGATATGATATTAAACTATAGTCCCTGTAATCCCGGATCCCTTATATTTGTGAGCCGTCATGAGGAATGCAAAAGACTGAATCATAAATCAACAAGTCTATAATGATGAGCAACCAGTATTATACCTACCTGAAGATCCCTCGCTACAGGATTGCAAGCTTTGATACTTTCTCCATTGGCTTGTTAAAACACCACGTTATCTCAATGCTTGAATTCGATGTAACAGATAGCAGAAGAAAACTAAAGGTTCAGAGAAGAAGTGGCATAGATATATTTTAATATTTTTACAGAAAAATTTTCATAAAATGTACAATAAGTTAATATCTGATATTAAACCTTTAGGATTCACATGGGAGACCAGTGATCCATTTTTGTTTTGCGTGCATCATCTTGATGATTATCCCGGAGGAAATGATGAACTGGGACCAGCAGCATCATTGGAAGGCAGAAATCTCGGACAGGATTTTACTAAAAAGGATGGTTGGCGAATGTACCATGGAGATAAAGTACCTGGCTTTCCGGCCCATCCGCATAGAGGATTTGAAACCATAACTGTTGTATTAGAAGGTTATGTTGATCATTCAGATTCACATGGTGCATCAGGAAGATATGGTAATGGAGATGTGCAATGGATGACTGCCGGCTCTGGCCTGCAACATGCAGAAATGTTCCCTCTGCTAAATAAGGAAAAACCGAACCCGTTAGAGCTCTTTCAGATATGGCTTAACTTACCAAAAGCAAAAAAATTCTGCAAACCGCATTATGATATGCTTTGGGCAGAGAATATCCCATTGCATAGAGAAAAAGATACGAATGGAAGATTAACAGAAGTAACAATTATTGCCGGAAAACTGGGCGATACAAAAGCACTCCCTCCTGCTCCGGACTCATGGGCAGCCGATCCTGATAATGAGATAGGTATCTGGTTAATAAAGATTGAAGCTAATGGTTCGTGGACTATTCCAACTGGTTCTTTTGAAGTAAACCGTTCCCTTTATTTTTACAGAGGTTCTGAAATCAATATCGCCGGAATTACTGTAGAACAATATAATTCAGTTGAATTATTAGCGGATCAACCTGTAATTATAAATAATGGTAATTCAGATGCATTATGCCTATTACTTCAGGGACGACCTATTAACGAGCCAGTAGTCCAACATGGCCCTTTCGTGATGAATAATGCCATAGAAATACAACAAGCCTTTACTGATTACCGGAAAACTCAATTTGGTGGCTGGCCATGGAACAGGTACGATAATGTTCATCCACCTGCAAAGGGAAGGTTTGCGAGGTATTCTGATGGTCGGGAAGAAATTAAATGAGATATTTCTCTAAATCAATGAGACGCACAAACCAGGAAATTACAAACAGTACAGTAATTGATGAAATATTGTCAACATCCGAAATATGTCGTTTAGGATTCATTGACAGCGAAAGAGCATATATATTACCTTTTAATTACGGGTATCAGGATGGATTTATTTATATCCATTGTGCCAATAAGGGCAAGAAGATTGACCTGTTAAAGAAAAATGATATAGTTTGCATTGAGATTGAACAATTCGTTAAGATAGAGCGATATGAAAAGGCATGTAAATGGGCGACCGCGTATCGATCGATAATAGGATACGGGAAAGTTGAGATAATAAGTGATTATGATAGAAAGCGAACGGCCCTGGATGTGATTATGAAGCACAATGGCGCAAATTCATCACATGATTTGAATTATGAGAAAAACCATGTTGATTCGATGTCAATTCTAAAAGTTGAGATTACGGAGATGACAGGAAAACAATCAAGTAACTGAACTTGAAAGGATTTCGCCATCTGGGCAAGCTCAGCAACATCCCATAAACAATTGATTGCAAAGACCTTTAGTAAAGAAATTAATACCTTTATTGTACTCTGACACCAGGCACAGTTTATAAGGGGTGATAATTATTTATTCAACTACAAATAAATAATAACAAAACATATTAAAAGGACAGCGGTATTACCTAAAAACTGAACCATCTCTATGAACTGACTCAGGTCAGGTATGTTGAACAGAGGACCCGCCAAGGGTGATTTGTATATATTTTCGTCTAATTGTCCCGGGGTGATACCCGGGCCATTGCTATTCGTAAAATGTTTTTATTCATAATTACTTGGAGGATTAAGAGTTATAATTGAAAATCGTCTGTCGTTTGAAAAATATATAGGTTATTTGTCAGCGAGCAGGATCTCAGCTATGGAGTTAACAATGCTAAAAACCATATCTTCTTTTAAGTTTTTTGAAGTAGTTTCTTGAAATATTCAATGGTTCCGGAATACCCTGTATAATTACTTCAGCTGAGCCGGTAATATGATGATCAATGTTAGTGATATAATCGAAATTGATAATAGTTGATCGGTGTATCCTGCAAAAATTTTGATCGGGCATCCTGCTTTCCCATTCCCCTATAGATTTTGAGGTGAGATATTCCTTCCCATCACTTGTTTTTATATAACTATATTCCCTTGATGCCTTAATGTGTGTTATTGTATTGATCTTAATAAATTTCACTGATTTACTATGCATTACCATCAAATGATCGTTGTAGTTTAACTTAGCCGCAGTTTTATGAACGTTTTGAACATCAGTATTGTACAACTTGTCAATTGCATTTTTAAGACGTTTTGTTGATATCGGTTTCAGTAAATAATCAACAGCATTAATTTCGAAAGCTCTGATGGCGTATTCATCATAAGCTGTTACAAAAATTATCCTGCCCGCATAGTCAATTTGGTTTAGTAAATCAAAACCACTCCCGTCGGAAAGCTGGATATCCAAAAATAGAAGATCAGGATTGATTTGTTCAATTAAGCTCTTTGCTGTTGCTATGTCAGACGCTTCTCCTGCAATGATTATCTCAGGGAATTTTTCCAGGTCTTTTTTTAATGTCAGACGCGCCAACCGCTCATCATCAATAACAATGGCAGATAAAGTCATGTTTCTATCGGTATTGATAGCTTAACTTTTACAAAGTTATCCTTTTCAATGATACTGAAATCATATTGATCTTGGTATGCAGTTTTCAAGCGGTCAATAACATTATTTATTCCTGTTCCTTTAGATGCGCCGTTCTTCTTCAGGGAACCACTATTCTCAATTTCTATAACCATGAATTCTTTATGAACGGAAAAGTTTATATTAAGCTTTAATCCTCCCGGATTATTCGTAAGTCCATGCCTGATGGCATTTTCAACCAATGGTTGTGTTATTAGGCAGAGTATTTCATTATTCAGAAGATTTTCATCATAAGTAATTTTATAATCAAGTCTCTCTTCAAATCTTATTTTCTCGATTGACAGGTATTTTTCAAGTATATCAATCTCTTCGCTGACAGGAATATAGATTTTATCTTTAAAAAGTAGGGTTGTCCTTAAGAATTCGGAGAATTCAGTAAGCATATAGCCGGCCTTGGTTGGGTTTTCATAAATTAGTGCTTTAATTGAATTAAGAGAGTTAAAGAGAAAATGAGGATTAATCTGGTACCTTAACATCTGCAATTGAGCCTCTTTTGCATGAATTGTGATTTTGTTCAGATTTTCCCTATCATTTATGAGGTTGATCCAGGTTTTTATCCCAAAGTATAATATACTCCATAAGAAGAACGGCCAGACAAAATATGTCCACTGTCCAAGAAACTGGCTATCAGTGACCGTACTATCCAGAAATTTAAATAATGTTACATCCAGGTTTATCCCAAACAGTAATGCCAGATAATCCCTGGTTATTCCCCAGATCATTGCAATGATCAGAGAACAAAGCAAGGAGTAAATAAGTAAGCGTATAATTGAATTGGTTTTTTTATAGAGCTTCTGGTAGAAAAGTCGTAATAGGCTGGTGTATAATAAACCTGCTATATGAAAGGACAGAATATGTGCTATGACAGGAATATATATTCTTTCACCAGGTTCCAATCGAATGAAATCCTGGAGGACCATGAAACTCCACCCTATTACCTGGAATTGCCAGAATCCAATAAGTTTTGGAATAAGTCTTTCACTTTTTATAATCATAAATCAATAATATTACAAAACAGTTTATTACATTCTATTTCCCGGAGATTGCATAAAAATAATCTATTGTATTCAAAATATAGCATATCTACTTTCCTCCTCAGCTTAAAAGTCAGATTGTCTTTATAACAGGAAGATAATTTTCTACTCCTCTCATATCAAACTCATAAGCAATTTTCTTTTCATATCGGTCTGGTGTGGCAATAGTAAGGGATTGCAGGCTTCTTCCCTATCCGCCTGCATAAAAGTATATGCGGGGCATACCTCTTGATTTCCCACTGTAAGCCTTATTCCTGCTAAGTTTTGTTATAAACAGGGCATTCTCATTCATTATCTTTAAGTTTCTCATTTAAAAGGTTTAACGTAATTGTGAATGATATAATCCTTTCCGAATCAGGTGCAGGTTTTGATTTATAGTATCACCCGCGTTTTCGGTCAGGTTGAGCGATTTGTTATGTGTTGTTTCATTAGTTTCCTGCCAAAAAACTGGTTTGTTTCTATTCAAATTAATTAAGCATAGTATAGCTACTATTCCCCAGGCTGCTATCCATGTTAATTGGCGAAATAATTCATCCTGATGCATAATCACAAACGAGAAGATAAGCTGTGAGAAGAGATTGGCAGATGCATGTGCCAATGCCGGTACCCAGATACTCCTTGATCGTAAGTAAAGCCACCCCATAAATATACCTAGGAATAT
>Ga0272443_10000467_pt1 | contig 74858 bp, 43 predicted proteins | sample SSMAcet12_FD_193581 | JGI IMG/M metagenome (GOLD analysis project Ga0272443, IMG submission 193581) | Marine sediment archaeal communities from Little Sippewissett salt marsh, Falmouth, MA, United States - SSM-Acet-12 | ecosystem: Environmental > Aquatic > Marine > Wetlands > Sediment ...
GGTCTGGTACACCTATACATCGGGCCTCAATATGCCCAGGGAACACTACATACAATTATGGGTATGGTTATGCTGCTGGTGGCATTTGGCCTGTATGGGGGGATAGCGTGGATATTGAATAATTTAGATGAGGAAGAGGAGGAAGAAGAGGTCCTGGTTGTATCGAGATTTACTGAACCTGAAGGTAAGAGGGAATAGATATTCTGATGATGGAAGAGTATATATTTCGGCCATGGAAACGTTTGCTGCGAGATAAGGCGTTTATTGTTTGCAGTATGTTTCTGATTCTCTGTGCGCTGGGCTTGCAGGGAAGCGCCCGGTGGATGGGAATTAATTTCATCAAGGAGCCTTTGCCTTTACAGAAGCCGCTGACTGAGTTGGATGAGCAAAAGTTGGCACCATATAAAGTGCTGGAGAAGCAAGAGATAAAAAATCCAGATATTATCGATGAACTTGGTACGGAAGATTATCTGACGTGGAAATTGGAAGATCCGTGCAGAGACGCGAGTGATCCGACCCGCAAAATGGATCTGTTTATTACATATTACACAGGAGATCCGGGGCAGGTACCGCATGTGCCGGAGGTGTGCTATGTAGGGTCGGGGAATATGATTACAAAACGTGAGGAGAGCAATATCCGGATCATAGAGAAGCAGGGCAAAGAGGTGGACATACCTCTGACAATATTAACTATCGCGGAACCCGGTTTGTCCCAAAACCATGAATTAAAAGTGATATATTTTTTCCGGGCCAACGGCAGCTATGAAAACAGTCGGAATGGACTGCGCATGCGTTTGAACAATTTATTTAACAAGTACGCTTATTTCAGTAAAGTGGAGATGGCCTTTGGCCAGGGAGAAGATATTTCCCTTGAAGAGGCAACGCAAGCGGCGGAAAGACTAGCCCAGAAGCTGGTGCCGGTTTTGGTGGAAGAAAATTGGCCGAAGTGGCCTCCGGAAGAATAAAATTAGCAATTTTTGAAAAAGAAATATAGGTAGTTGAACCAGGAGAATAAAAGATATGGCCAGAAAGAAGAAACGCCTCAATAAGAAGTTAGTTACGATCCTTTTGCTGATTGGCATCCCGATTCTGTTGGTGATGTGGTATGTGGCATCTTATAAGTGGACAGGGATAATGCCGGGCTTTATGCATGCGCTGGTGGGCCGAGATCCGCAAAAGCTGTTAGATGAGGGTAATAGTTTGCTGGCTAAAGCGCAGGAGACAGAGAAGGCAAACAGGGAGCAAGCAAATCAGATAGCCGATCCAGCGGAGCGTTATGAAAAATTCCAAGAGTTGTGCAGAGACAGTTCCGACAGGGAAAGGCTGGATGCCTTGGCAAAATTCAACAAGGCCTTCCGATATTCGCAGGGTAATAAAGACCTTCGTATTCAGATAATTGAAGCAATTGTCGAGCTGAATAGGCAGCGTCAGGATTATCGTCACATGATAGGCGGATTGAACAGGATAGTGGAACTGGATGCGACTAATTATGACGCGAAGCGTGCGATTACCGATTTTTATTATGAACTGGCGCGTTACAGCAGAGATGTAAATTTATGGACGGATGTTCAGAAGCAGGCTGATATGTTGATTGAGTTAAAGCCGGACGATCCCTTTGGTTATGTTGTAAAGGCAAACGCGCTGGAATATTTGTTGGTCCGGGAGGCCACTGAAGATCCCAAAGGGGTAAGGGCGAGTGTGGATGAGCTTTTGCAAAAGGCTTTGAATTTGGATGACAAGAATGTGCTGACCTATAGGCTGCTGGCGGATATGGTAGCGTGGGATGGAAGCCGGGCAGAAAATATTACCGAGGCAGAAGAGTATAACCAGAAGGCGGAGAACTATCTCCAGCAAGCGATAAACAAGAATCCAGATGATGTTGAAGCCTATTATGCCTTGATAGCCTTTAAGCAACTGATGCTGGAAAGTAAGTATCGTCGGGTACAAAGTGAACATGATAAGGCCAAGAGGGAAGCTCTGCGAACGGAAGCCGCGGCATATCAGAAGCAACTATTGGCGGATCTTGACAATTATATCGGTCGTTTTAGTAATGATGGTACTTTTTATATATTGAAGTCTCAGGTTCTTTTGAGGGGTTTGAAGGATATCAGCGATATAGATAAGGTGGTCGATTTGTGCCGGAAAGCCATTGCCAAGAATAATGAAGAGGCAAGCTGGTATGCATCCCTGGCGCAGATGCTAATGGTCCGGTCTAACTATTTGGGTAATAAAAAAGACGATTTGGTCAATGCATATAATTTACTCCGCGAGGCTTTGTATAAACCTACGGCTACAGATTTAGCGGGTCCCAAGCGAGTTATAGTAAGTAACACGCGATATGGTGATTTAATACCCTCGTTAATAGACGCATGCGTAATGTTGCGTAAAGAGGAGAAAGATGAAAGTAAGAGGAAGAAGTATCTGGAAGATGCCTATCACTGGCTTAAGGAGTTGCGAGAAGCGGTAGGTGAAGACAGTGTACTGGTACAGATACCGGAAGGTAGTATAGCATTGTCGGAATGGAGACAAGATGAAGGTCTCAGAAAGCTTTACGAAGCCAATCAGCAGATTGAACTTAGACATGCCCAGGGTGTGCAGGTACGGAAGTTGAAATGGAAGCTTTTTAAGGCATTGAAAGATACGAAATATCAGAATCTGGCGGTCCGTTTTGCGGTTGAGTCATTTAAGGGTGGAGCTCGACCTGATCAGGATTATGTTGACTATATAGAAACGGTGGCGAAACTTCCCGGTCGTATGCCCCGTCTGAATGTATTGGAATTAATAAAGTCCTACAAAGAAAGATATGGGGATGATTATCCATTCCGGCAGCGTATTTTACAGGTTGAGGTCAGGGCACTTTTGTCTTTAGGCAGGTTGGAAGAGGCACGTAAAGTAGTGGCGGAATTAAAGGGAGAGGACAGCACGGAGATGCGGACCCTCAAGGCAGAGTCTCTGGAAGATGAAAATGAGCGAATCAAAGCATTGACGTCAATTGTCAAAGAAAGTCCCGGAGATAAGGATCTGGTAAGTGTGCTCTTTAATTACCATATGAGCCAGGCCGGCAAAGATGCTTCTCATTATGATACGGCTCGAGAGATTGTGGCAGCGGCGGTGGCGGCGGATCCGGGTAATTTGGATTTTAAGCGTATGCAACTGGTATTGCAGGAGCCGAATCCGGGGGAAATCAAACTGGAACGTATGAGGGAAATCACCATAGAAGTTTTAAAGCAACGTAAGGATCCATATGAGCGGGCTCTGGGATTGGGTAAATACTATGATACTATTGGTTTGGAGGATATGGTACGGGGTGGTAACAAAGAGAAGGCCCAGAGTGACTGGGAGCAGGCGCAGCAATATTATAAAGAAGCCGGCCAGCTTAAAAAAGATGATGTAGAAGCGATGTTAGGTCAATTCAATTGCGCCTTGTCGATGAAAGATTTTCCGGGGGCTAATAAGTTAGTAAACGATATAAGCAAGATAGATCCCCTGGAGGGTTTGTATTGCAAATCCCGCTGGCAAGCGGCTCAGGATGACTTGAAGGGAGCGGCGTCCAGTTTGGAAAAATATCTGGAACAAAAGCCGATTTCGGTAGAAGGGCATCTGGGTCTGGCGCAAGTATATAATAGTATGCAGCGGCAGAAGGATGCATTTAAAGAAGTTCAATTGGCGGTGGCCCAGGATATGTATAACGTGGAGGCTAATAGTTTGTTAGCCCTTATGATACACGGAGTAAATTCGTCATTTGGCCTGAGCAAACTAGATATGAAAGGTATAAATGCAGTACTCTTACCTGTCAAACGGATATTGGCGGTGAAGCCTGGAGATTTGACCGCAGTGCAGCTGGAAGTTACCTACGAGTCGCTGGAGTTGGTGCTATTGGGTCAACAGTTGCGTAATCCGCGTTTGTCGAAAGAGGCCCAGGAAGATCTTGTCAAAGCAGTGGTGGAGATTTATAGAAATGTGGTTCAGAAATGCCAACTTTTGCTGAGGGGTAATCCTGCGAATACGGATAACTGGCGGACGTTGGCAAACGCATATTATATCATGTGGGAGAATTCCACCGACGAAAAGGACAAGCAGTATTTTCTGTCAGAGGCGGATAAGATTTATAAAGAGGGGCTGAAAAGGAATCCGACTTCGGTGGATTTGACGGCGGCCTATGGCAGCTTTCTACGAAGTACCGGGCGGGGTAATCAGGATGAAAAGATGCTGCAGGATATGATTGCCCAGCAGACGGGTGATGTCAAGCGCGAGGCGATGGTCAAACTCGGTGGTTTGTATGTCGGAAATGGTCGGGATAAAGAGGCGGTGGCGTTATTGTCTGAGGTTGTAAAAGAATACAGTGATGACTTAAACGCGAAGGTCATGCTGGGTGAGCTTTATATGAAGATGAAAGAATATGAGCCGGCACTGGAATTATTTAAGCAATTGCGTCAAAAAGAAGACAGCGAGTATCTTATCAGTCGTCAGATAGATGCCTATCTGGGGCTGGGACTAGATGATAAAGCAAATGAACTACTGAAAGAAATGGAGAAGAAATATCCGTCTTCCCTTGCGGTAAGTCTGGTCGGGGCGAAGGTGGCGATGCAGAATACCAATTATGCGGAGACGATAGCGTATGCCGACAAGATACTAGCGGAGCAGCCCAGGAACCGGATGGCGTGGCTGCTCAAGGGTCAGGCCCAATATTACGACGGCAAGTTCCAGGAAGCCCTGGATTCGCTAAAACAGTTGCGCAGCATGGAAGCGAGTGGGAGTAATCTGGGTCGTATGGAATTGGCCCAGACGTATTGGCGATTGGGATTTTATAACGATGCGGTAAATGAATTACAGGCTATGGTGCAAGCGGATCCCGGCAATCAGACGGCCCGGGATATGTTGATAAAGATGCTAAAGTCTCGGGGCAGATGGGAAGACTTAGAGCGATTTTACGATGATACGATCAAAGCATATCCGAAGGAAGTACGTTTTTATATTGAAGGCGGCCAAGCGGCGTTACAATTAGGAAGACTATACGCAACCCGTAATCAAGCTTCACGGGCTTCTCGTCAGTATGATAAGGCCCTGCGTTTGATGGTAGATGGTTTTAAGGTCAGCCAAGAGACGAAGCAGAATCAGAAAATGGTATTCAACGGTCTTATAATGGTGATGCTGCAAAGGGGACAGTATCAAGAAGTTTTACAGTTGGCGGACCAAGGCCTCCAGCAATGGCCCAATGATGTGGATATCATGCTGCAAAAGGCCGAAGCTGTTTACCGTCTAAACCGGGAGCAGGAGGCTCTGAATTTATTTGAAAATTTATTGAATGTGGTGGCGGATAAGCCGGAGTTGAGTGATAAGGTTTTACAAAACGCAAAACGGGTAGGACGTCCCGACAGTATTATTGTCTGGGGGAAGAGTAAACTTCAGCAACGGCCTAACTGGACCGCGATGCACTTGGTGCTGGCGGGGATATACCGGGATAAGGGAGATGTTAGCCAGGAGATCGCTGAGTTCAAGGCGGCCCGGGAGGCGGCATTGTCAGGGGGAGCAAATGATCCCAAAAACCAGAAACTCGTAACCGCGATCGAGAAACAAATGTGTATTACCTATCTTAGCCATTCACGCTGGCATGAGGCGATTGAATTGTGTCGGCAATTGGTGAAGAAAGAGCCGAAAAACAGCAGTATGCTCAATAATTTAGCGTATGCGTTGATGGAAATGGGTGGGCATGATAAGGAGGCGGTGGAGATCGCCAAAAAAGCATATGAAATGCAACGTAATACCCCCAGCATTATGGATACGTATGCTATGGCTTTGCTGCGTACGGGTGATTATAAGCAAGCGGAGCTAATTGCACTGCGGGCGATCCAGGCGGCACAGCGTACGGAAAGCCGGGTGCTACCGGAGTATGAGTATCATCTGGCTCAGGCTCTAAAGGGACAGGAGCGGATTACCGATGCCCAGGAGCGTCTGCGCCGGGTACTGAACCAATTACAAACCAGTCAAGATCCTACGGAGATCAATTGGCGTGATCGTATCGATAAGTTATTACAAGAAATAAGCGGCAGCGAGAAATGAGAAGATAAATCGAAGGATCATGCTGCTCGCAAGGCTAAAGGATTGATGAGAGATATATTTGCCATAAATAAGTGAGGGAATAGTTATGAGTACGCAACTATCCATATCAAAAGGAATACAGAATCTGCCGATCCGTGGGGGAGGGGCAGGTGTGAGCCCGGCCCGGCCCCAAATGTCCCTGACATTCAAAGATGTGTTGGGGATCCTGCGGCGGCGGATGTGGATGATCATAATAATTACCAGTATCAGTGCTGTTTTGGGAGTAGTGCTCTGGTATGTACTTAAGCAAAACAGTCCGAAATACACGTCGGTTGGTTTTATACGCTGCAAAATGCCAAGTCAGTCAGGTTTGTATGGTGTGCAGAGTAGTGTTCCCCGTCAAGATGTGATTGAGATGGAGACGGCCAGTGCGGCGGAGCAAATGAATAGTGAATCTTTTCTGAGTCAATTACTGCAGCGCAGCAAGATTCAACAGTTAGAATGGTTTCGCAAGAGAAACGATCCGGAAAAACGACTGGATGACATGAAATCCAGTTTTTCGGCAGTTCCCCGTCGTGATACAAATTTAATCATAGTGCAGATGAGTGCTTCGAATCCGAAAGAAGCCAAAATTATTGTGGATGATGCTTTGCAGTCATTTTACAGCCAGATGTCTGATATGGCTACCAAGAGTCTGCGTGATTCCATGGAGGCCCTTACCAAGCAGAGAAGAGATGTAGAATCTTCATTAAGGCAGTTACAAAGTTCGTTGCAGGAAATGGAACGGCTTGCGGGAGTTCCGGGCTGGCAGGGGGGTGAAGGCCGCACCGTGGTAATGCAAGAATTGAGTCTTCTTCATGAAGAACAATTGAGATTGCAGAGTCAGATGCAACAACTGCAGATATACGCTGCTCAGTTGCAGCAGGAACGTAATTCTGCGGGATATTCTTCCACTGTGCGTATGGCGATCGAACGGGATCCGATGGTAATGGGTTACCGTAGTCAGATAGCCAATTTAAGCCAACAGCGGGACATGCTGATCCAGCGTCTCGGGGCGGATCATCGCCAGGTTAAAGATATTCAGAACATCATAAATATCAGCCAGGAACAGATGGACAACCGAGAACAAATGCTCCAACAGCAATTTGGGACCCAGGAACTCAGGATGGTAGATAACCAAATTCAAGGTCTGCAGCTGCAATTGCGCTCAGTCAGCACACAATATGATAACATATCCAATCAGCAACGTGACCTGGATCAGAAGCTGATAAGTTATCAGAATACCCGAGATGAAATCAACAAGCTGAATATGCAGGTACAGGAGTTGGAGCGAGAAATTGGAGCAATAAATGTTAAGATCAGCGATCCGGAACGGGTAACAGTAGAGATAGCGAATAACGCGGTAGAACCACTGGAGATCAGTTTTCCGAAGTTAAGTGTATTTTTACCCGGGGGAATTATGTTGGGGCTGTTCATTTCGGTAGGGTTTACATTTCTTTTAGAGTTCATGGATGATACCTTAAAGACTCCCCGGGATGTGATGCGAAACCTGGATATAGCAATGTTGGGTATGATACCGCTATATGAAGAGGAAGATGAGGAAGAGATATGCGTCGAGAAAGTGGCGATGATACATCCTCATGCTCTGATAAGTGAATTTTACCGTAAAGTGCGGACAAATTTGTTTTTTAGCGCCCCGACAGGTGAACTGAAAACGGTATTGGTAACCAGTAGTTCAGCCGATTGCGGCAAAACAACCACAGCGATTAACCTGGCCATTACAATTGCGGCCGAGGGTAAGAGGGTATTGTTGGTGGATTCTAATTTTCGGCGGCCGGCCTTAAATCACTTGTTTCCGGAAGCCGGAGCCGGGCGGGGATTGAGTAACGTTTTGATTGGTCAGGCAACGGTAGCTGATGCGATTCGTCAGAGCGGGATAGAAGGACTGGACTTGATGGATTGTGGTCCGGTACCCCCGAATCCGGCGGATTTGCTCAACAGTGAGCGGATGCGAGAATTTCTGGAGAGCCAGAAACAATTTTATCATTATATTCTACTCGACGGCCCTCCTTCGTTGCTGGTTACGGATGCCAATATACTGGCGGGATTGGTGGACGGAACGGTAGTTGTTATCCATGCTGAACAAACGTCGCGTGGGATGTGCCAGCGTATGGTAAATGAGCTAAAGCAAAGCAGGGCACGAATTCTGGGAGTAGTGTTAAACGCAGTTCGACCGAGAAAGGGCGGCTACTTTGAGAAGGCTTATCGTTCCTACTATGATTATATCGGGGGAGAACCGGTGTTGACCGAGGCTCTGCCCAAAGCGGAAGAATCCATCGGGAAGATAGAGAACATAGGAAGCATACAGGAAATTGAAGGTATGGAAGACTTAGATGACCTGGATGGATTCGAAATCGACGGAAAAGAAGAAGAGGGATCAAGTGATGATTTGAATTTATAACTCAACCCGAATGATGATCTGTTTGAGAATTGACAGCAAAATTAAGAGGCTTATTTTTGGGTTGAAGCTGTGGACCAGTTTTTACAGAAATGCCCGAGTGTTATTAGAGGTTCTTGGAAGATAATGTTGTGGAATCGTTCGGGTGTGAAGAGCGGTTGAGTAAAGAATAAAGAAGCTCGTTTATGCAAGGCATAAACGAGCTTCTTCTTTATACAATGATATTTGGTTGGGAGGTATTAGTAGCTTTGAGTTTGTCCTTCGGAAGGATCGGCGGCAATGGTGAAAACCCCCAGGAACTTGCGGGTCAGGCCATTTTCCTTACGGAACTTTTTCCAATCAGTTGAAGTTTTGTAATAACCAGGGTGAGCCTGAGCATAACCAAAGGTGGTGCCTAGGTCTTCAACATGAGGGGTCCAGGCTATGTTTTTATATTCCTGGGTTTTTTCGGCCGGCGTTTCAGATTTTCTGATTGAATAGACATGGCCGGGCTCAAAGTTATAAACAACAGAGTCTTTCTTTACATCCCAGGTATTATCTACTTTGCCGGGAGCCTGATAGACGAATTCAATAGTATGGCTGCCGGGAAGAAGATGATACTCAAGGCCGGGCAGGTCACCCTGACAATTGAATTCGGTATCAATGGCGTACAGAGGACAGGTGTGCTTGTCAGTCAGCAGGAGAGATACCTGTTCGAGGGGCTGGGCCGGACCTTCATAGGTGAGAACCGTTTTCTGGTTACAGCCGCCGATTGTACAAAGTCCAATAAGAGCGACGGAACACAGTAGGTAAAAATACTTTCTCTTCATTTTCTTTTCATCCTTTCCTTTTTAAATTGGATACCCTACTGAAAAATACTTCGGATTAAGACAATTCATAGATTGGCAAAACGTCCTATAAATAGATGTGCGACAAGCACAGTCAGGACGGCCGGAATACAGGTATGTTAATGCGCATAAACATTCCATATATTCTGTCATCGGACAATATAAAATACGGGTTTAGGGTGAGCAAAGAAATGTTACCCAGAAAACCTGAATTTACTATATTTATCAGACCATCTAACCGTTACATTTGATATATCTGATACAATTTAGATTAAGGTTTGTGTCGGGCATACCATAAGCCGAGTTATTTGCAGGCGAGCCAGTTGGCTCCCCAGTTGAGATCGACGGTGAGGGGGACGTTCAATTCAAGAGCGTGGGCCATTTCATGTTGGATAATTTGACTGTAATGGGGGGCCTGGGTAGAGGGCAGTTCGAAGACGAGTTCGTCGTGGACCTGGAGGATCATTTTCATCTGGAGTTGTTCGCTAATGATGCGACGGTAGATGTTGATCATGGCAACCTTGATCATGTCGGCGGCGGAGCCCTGGATAACGGTATTGACGGCGAGGCGTTCGCCCTGTTTACGACGGTTGGTGTTTTTGCTGCTTAGTTCCGGAACAGCGCGACGGCGTCCAAAAACGGTACGCACGCAACCCTGTTTTTTGGCGGTAGCAATCACATCGTCCATGAAAGTTTTAATATGTGGATAACGAGCGAAATAGTCATTAATGAAGGTTTGGGCCTCATCGACAGGGATGCCGATTGAGCGGCTGAGGCCATAGGCGGTTTGACCGTAAATAATGCCGAAGTTGACGGCCTTGGCCTTGCTGCGCTGGGCGCGGTCCACTTGGTCTAAAGGGACATCGTAAACCTGGGAGGCGACAAATTGATGGATGTCCTGGTTTTCTTCGAAGGCGCAGCGAAGGGCTTCATCACCGCTGAAATGGGCTAAGAGGCGAAGCTCGATCTGGGAATAATCAGCGGCGAGGATTACCCAGTCTTTCTGTTGAGGAACGAAGGCGCGGCGGATTTCCTGGCCGATAGTGGTGCGGATAGGGATATTCTGAAGATTAGGATTACTGCTGCTCAGACGGCCGGTAGCGGTTACAGTCTGGTTAAAAGAGGCGTGCACACGATGGGTGTCGGCATAGATCAGGGAGGGGAGTTTGTCCACGTAAGTGTTTTTTAGTTTGCTGAGTTGCCGATATTCCAACATCGCTTCGGCGATTGGATGCTGCCAACGAAGTACCTCAAGGACTTCCTGGTCGGTAGAGATTCCCGTCTTGGTCTTTTTAACGGGAGTCAGACCAAGGCGATCAAAGAGTACTGCAGACAATTGTTTAGGAGAGTCAAGGTTGAAAGCGGAACCGGCGTGTTTATGGATCTGGTCGGTGAGCTCGTCCAGGCGGGTACTCAATTGAGTGCTCATTTTTTTGAGGCAGGGGACGTCAAGGGCAATGCCCTGGTATTCCAGCTCAGCGAGGACTTCGAGGAGAGGCATCTCAACGTCTTCGAAGAGTTTACGCAGCTCTTTATCTTTGAGTTGGTTGTCGAGATATTCAAAGAGTCGCCAGGTGATGTCGGCATCTTCGGCGGCATAGTCGGCGGCGGCGGTGGTATCGACCAGATCGAAGGTTATCTGATTTTTGCCCTTGCCGATCAGTTCGGTGAGCTTGATAGTTTCATGGCCGAGATAGTCCAGGGCCAGGGAGTCGAGACTGTGACTGGTGCGGGAACTATCGAGAATATAAGAAGCGACCATGGTATCAAAAGAGATACCCTTGAGGTCAACGCCGGCGCGGCGGAGGACGATAAGATCGTATTTTATGTTCTGGCCGATTTTTTTAACCCGGGGATTTTCCAGGACAGGCTTTAGTTTTTGCAGAGTTGTTTCACGGTCGAGGCTCTGCTGGCCCATGGGTGCCATAAGGGGCAGATACCAGGCTCGATTATCCTGCCAGGCGAAACTGAGACCGACGAGTTTTGATGAGACGGGATTCAAGCCGGTGGTTTCGGTGTCGAGGGCGAAAGATTTTTGTTTTTGAAGTTGTTTGAGGAAATCATCGAAAGACCGGGGGGTATCGACCAGGATATATTCCGCTTGGGTAGTTTTGGTTTTAGCAGGGGTAGAGACGGCAACCTCTTCGGTTAATAAGGCGTCGGGTTGAGAGCCGGAAGCAGCGGTGAAAGTTGATAGTTGATCCAGAAGCCGGGTGAAGTTGAGTTTGCGGAAGAGATTTTCCAGTTGCTCAAGATCGAAATCCTTAACTGTTAAATCATCCAGTTCGATATCAAGCGGGACAGCGCAGTTAATGGCGACCAATTGACGGGTGAGGGAAAGCTGCTCAGCAGCGGCGCGAAGGTTATCACCGCGTTTACCCTTGATCTGGTCTTTATGTTGGAGCAGTTCATCGAGAGAGCCATACTTGGTAATCCACTGAAGAGCAGTTTTGGGACCGACGTCGGGAACACCGGGAATATTATCGACCTTATCACCTTCCAGGGTCAGAACATCGATGACCTGATCGGGCCGGATACCTTTGTCCTCCATTAAAACCTGTAGGTCACGAACGAGGTCCTTTTTGGGATCGTACATAGCCACGTTGTCTGTTAAGAGTTGTTCGAGGTCTTTGTCTTTAGAGCAGATATAAACCTGAATATTTTTTTGGTGGGCTAGTTTGGTTAAGGTGCCAATGAGGTCGTCGGCCTCGAAGCCGCTTTTACGCAGGATCGGGATGCGCATGGCGGTGACGATTTCCTCAATGCGGTCGATCTGGAGGGGCAGTTCGTCGGGCATGGGGGGGCGATGGGCTTTGTAGTCAGAGAACATCTCGTGGCGGAAGGTGGGGCCCGGGGAGTCCATGGTCAGGACGATCATATCAGGTTTGCGCTCGCGGAGGAGTTTGAGGAGCATAGTGGTAAATATATAGGTGGCCTTGGTGGGCTCGCCGTCGGGGGCGGAGAGGTTGGTGCCGATAGGGGCGTAAAAGGCGGCGTATATCTGGGCGTGGCCGTCAATGATATAGAGGCTTTTGGTCACAAGGGCACCTTTCAGAAGGGAGAATTATCTTGCACGCAACGTCTGGAATAGGCTAAACTTATTTATGAATTTCGTCAAGATATTTCAGTGAACAGTTCAAAGATTAAACCAGAGTGACAAAGACCATTTTGCAAGAATAATAGTGATTTATCAGAGCCCCAAAAATTCGGAGGTGTTATATGGCGCAGGAATCGAGAGAAAAACGGAAAGAAAAAGTTATTGAAGTACTCAATAAGGCGCGGGCGATGGAGCTGCAGGCGATCCATCAGTATATGAACCAGCACTACAATCTGGACGACATGGATTATGGAGACATGGCGGCCAAGATCAAGCTGGTTGCCCTGGATGAGATGCGACACGCGGAGGCTTTTGCCGAGCGAGTTAAGGAGCTGGGGGGAGAGCCGACCACCGATCCGGCGGGGACAGTGGAAAGGGGACAAGCAGTGGATATGGTGTTTGTGTTCGACGTCGAGCTCGAGGAGGGGGCCATCGATGCGTACAATCAATTTTTACTGGTCTGCCGAGAGAATGGGGACAGTACCAGTATGAAGATTTTTGAGACCATTATCGACGAGGAGCAGACACACTTTAATTACTTCGATAACGTCCGCGAGCACGTGGAAAAGCTGGGTCAGGTGTACTTGGCGCAAATCGCCGGGACACCCTCATCCACGGGCCTGCAGCCGCAAGGCTTTGTCATCAGCCAGGGCGGTTAATAATGACCCAGGGGGAAAGGACGATCCGACTTTATTATGGTGTATCCCTGCTTTGCTTAAGCGAATAGCATACCTCTTATACAAAGTCTAAGTGCGCCACTTGCTAAAATTGTAATCTATGAAGAAATATAAAATACTTATCCTCGAAGATGACATTGAACGTGTTGGGCAATTTCAACAAATGCTTGGTGAATCTTGGGAAAGCTATGTGTGGAATAACGCCCATAAAATGATTATTGAACTACCTCAGTATCTTAATGAAGCTGATCTAATAAGTTTGGACCATGATCTTTATACTTTAGATGAAGATAACAATGATCCTGGCGATGGTGTTATGGTTGCCAAGTGGCTGGAAACACAAAAGCCATCCTGTCCGGTTATAATACATTCAAGTAATACCGAGAGAGCAAGATGGATGTTAGGTTACCTTGAACTTGGCGGTTGGCAAACTAAACGCGTAGCACCAATCGGTGAGGACTGGATTGAGACATTATGGATATCAGCAGTAAAAGAACTATGTCAATAAAACTTTGTAAATATTTATACTCTAGTAGGTTATGACAGCGAAAGAAGCTCTTGTTCATTTTTTAGCGCATGCGTTACAGAAACGATGGCGAGACAGATATGTATCTCTTGTACAGTCGAAGCGAGGTAAAGAGAGATTTCTGAATGATTTACATCATGAGATTGAAGATAGATTTGATCTTTCTAAATCTACCAAAAACTTAACAGAATAAGTATGGTCAACGCCTGCTTACTCATTTAGTAATTTCGCAGGCTTTGGCAGAGAAGAGGAATCGCTCAAGATAGCATTCGATACAGTTGGGGACAGCAGCCTTATCATAGATGTCAATGGAAAGTATGGAATTTATTCACCTGAAGACCTTGTTGACAACATAAAGTACTTTTGTATTGAAAAATGATAGCAAGGTATTAATGATGGAAGTATCTAGATTGAGGATCAGTGGATAACAGCAGTACATGAACTATGTCAGTAAAGAGCTATAATTATATATCATGTAATTTATAAAGCGAGATCAGAAGGTAATACATTTTGTATAGCCTGCTGCACTGTTTCTGCCAGATCAAGAGCTGACCGTGCTTGTTCGGGAGTTACTTCCGGAAGATCGGCCGGATAACGATACTCGATGCCGTATGGATTTAACGCAGTGATATGATGAAGAGAGTCGGCCAAATCCGGATTTACCTTTGAGATCAGGTCGAGTAATTCACCGAGATTGTGTGTTTTAGGAAATTCGATCTGATACCAAGTTAGAAGTGCCTTCAAAAATTTTTCCGCTGCCTGTTGAGAATGAAAACCTACAGCGGATTGGACGGATAAGTTATAACTGAGAAGGACGTTAGCAGCATTTAGGTCCTCCTTTGCTTTTACCAGCCAAGATCTGGTTAAATCACGTTTCACTTGCTCAGGCTGCCGCATAAATTACCTTTCCATATTTATGGGCGGGATAGGCAATGCCTCCAATAATATCCTTACTTTCATTAAAGCGTTCGGTGGCCATTACAATGACATCGAAGGCAAAACCCAGTCCACGAAGGGCATTGCCGATACGTACACTTTCACCGAAGGGATTATTCGGATGGGTCTCAAGAACCAAAATATCGATATCACTATCTGAGGTCATTTGCTCAGTAGCTGCCGAACCGAAAAGAATTATCTGGTCCGGCTGGGACAGCCTACATATCCTACGGACAATCTCCTTCAGGATATTTTCATCAATACCCATAGATTCACTCCTTGGGGATATCTAAATGTTTCTCATCAAAATAGACGGAGATTTTATAATTTAACTTGTAATATTACCAGCTTTGTTCCAGTAAGAAAATCTTTTTATTAGATATAAAATTCTTATGCAGACAGGTTGTTCTGAAGGTTGAGGTGGTTTATAACTGCTTATTTTTCAATAGGTTGTAATAATACACAGGACAAGGCAAGTTTTATTACCGAGTTCAGCAAATTTGAGTAGTACTTTCAAGCTAGACTTAGGGCGCAAAGAATACCCTTAATATTTTCCAATATTACCAAGGCCTAAGTACGTAGCGGTGTCGATTAATTTATAGTGCCAGCATGAAGGCAACGAGGTCCATTTTCTCCTGTTCGCTTAGCTTCAATTCAAACACCAGGTTGAAGAACTCCACCGTATCTTCCAAGGTCAGCAGTCGGCCGTCATGCATATAGGGAGGAGAGTCTTTGATGCCGCGACAGGTAAAGGTCTTGATGGGGCCGTCGGCGCTGGCCAAGCGACCATTGATCATTTGCGGTTTGTAGAAGCGTTCGGTCTTGAGGTTGTGCATCAGATTGTCCGTATAATACGGAGCGGGGTGGCAGAGGCCACAGGTTCCTTTGCCAAAGAAGATGTTTTGGCCGCGGAGTTCGGCGGTAGTAGCCTTTTCCGGGTCCAGTTTGCCATAAAGATTCAGCTTGGGGGCGGGTGGGAAATCAAGAAGTTCCTGGAACTCGGCCATAAAGTGAACCTGGCTGGCCCTTTCCAGGACGTTAACACCTTTTTTGGTGGCAATAACCGGATCGCCGTCAAAATAGGCCGCCCTTTGCTCAAATTCTGTGAAGTCCTCGACAGATTTCAAGGCACGCTGTGATCCGAACAAGCGCTGGATGTTGACGCCACGTAAGGAGGGCGTGTCCAGTCTATGGCGATAATGCTGCGGTCGAATGTCACCTACCAAATGGGTAGCGGCATCGGTGTGTCCGTTGGAATGGCAGTCGAAACAGGTAACACCGCGACTAGGTTGGGCGGAGCGCCGGTCCTCAGTCTGATTGAACTGCTGCTGGGGGAAGGGGGTAACGAGCAGCCGAAGTCCTTCCAGTTGTTTGGGGTTGAGTATGCCGTTAAAAAGTTTGTAATAATTGTTAATGGTAACAAGTTGTCCCTGTGTGACATCACCCAGGTCCGTACGGGTGGTAAGGTAGATGGGGGCGGGGAATTCCGGCAGAAAGATATCCGGCAGGTCGAAATCCAGGTCAAACCGAGTCAGATCACGATTCTCGATTTTGTTGATCTCATCAATGACAAACTGGGGAAATAACATCCCACCTTCGGGATGATTCGGATGGGGTAAAGGGTAAAAACCTTTGGGAAAGAGATTTTTGTCCCTTATTTGACTGGGAGTCATATCGGCCAGTTTTTGCCAGGTTATGTTCGGGGGGAGCTTGACCCTAACTCCCTGCTGAATGGGCTTACCTCTGGACATGGTTACATTCGGGGCAGGATTGTTACTGAGATCGTAGCGTTGATTTAATAAGTCCATCTGCCGCTGCATAACCTCGGATTTGTTAGCTTTCATACGCATCATAGTGACGTCAAAATCTTCGGTAATGGCTACCGGGGCATAGCTGGTCATACCTCTCTCTGCGTTAGGCTGGGCTAAAACTACTCCCACAAAAATCACACAGACTGCCAAGATACATCCTCCGGCCAACTTCCATCTCCACTGGTTCGATTTCATGGTCAAAACTCCTTTCCAATGATTTCTATAATGTATTACACAAATATAACTTAAGGGTTATTATTAAACACTATTACCGGATTACAGGCCCATTGCGTGTCTAAAATATAAACTGAGGTAGTTTGGACGGCCCATCAAAGATAGTTATTATTAGATAGTAACAAATTATTAAATAGTAACTATTATGAATAATCAAGAAAAAAATATAAAATATTTGTTTTAGCGGCATTTACGACAAATACCTTCCAGGACGACTTTTTTGTTGAGGATGTTGAATTTTTTCCTGATGTTGTCGGGGACCTTCAATTTGTCGTAGGATTCTTCATGGAAATCGAAGATGGTGTCGCACCTAATACAGTGCATATGATGGTGGGGGGTGAGAAAAGGATCGAACCGGCGGGGAGAGCCCGAACCTTCCACGGGATGGGCCAAGCCAATTTCAGCAAAAGTAAGCAGGGTGCGGTAAACCGTGTCGAAGGATAGATGGGGGAATCTGCCTTTGAGTCGCTGATACATCTTCTCGGCGGAAGGGTGGTCCTTGGCCTTTACCAGTTCCTGATAAATCGATATCCGCTGAGGGGTCACTCTCAGGCGGTATTCCTTGCACTTTTTGAGGAAGAATTCCAGGACGGATTCTTGAGTATGTTTTTTCATATAAATACTATATAAGAATAACTACTATAAATCAATGGTAATCCCGAGTTTTAACGGTCTGAAAGGGGATTCTGCCGGTGGGAGGTCCTATAAAGACCTGACTAGCAAGGAAGCGGGGCTAGGTGGATTTTTATTGACTTAGAGGGGGATTTTTGGGATGATAAAGGGGAGAATAGACGCCCACCGAGAGAGTAAGGCAGGGCCGAAGGGACCGACAAAAGTCGATAGGCTCTGCTTACGAAATTTCCCACAAAGGACGCCAGCGTCAAGTGTTCCAGGCTACCTTAAAATTTGCTTGAGAATGCCATTTGATGGATATTAAGGACATTTGACAACTGCATAAGAAAAGGAGAAAACCATGCCTCCAGCAAAACCAGGTTCGGACAGCAGCAGCAGTACCTTATTCGTTTTAGTATTGTTTGTTGTGTTGTTTTTGGCAGCGGCAGTATTTGCGGTAGTGATGTTTCTTAATAATGAGGAATTGAACACCCGGGCCAACCGTGCAGAAGACGAATTGGCACAGTTTGGCAATCAAAGTCAAATCCAAGAGGTCAAGACACTAGTAGGGCCGAACAAGTCGGTGCTGGGACAGCTCGGAGCCGATATGAAAATCTTGTGTGGGATGATAGGTGGGGAAGAATTTAAGGGATTCTCTCTGGCAGAAGCTCATGCTAAGGTGGTTACACAACTTAACCGGGAATGGTGGCAGGAGGTGGGGCGATCTTTGCAGGATCCCTGTCAGGCAAGTCCGGGGCTGGGATTAAAGACGGTGGTGGAAACACTGATCCAGGAAAAACAGTCCCTGCAAGAAGCGTTCGTGGCGGCAAGCAAGCTACAGGAGACCCAAAGAGCACAGTGGGAGCAGGAGCGTAAACAACTCAAAGATCAAATAGCACAAATTACAAAAGATCTTAATAAGGCCAGTAGTGCGGCCAAGAAAGCCGAGCAGCAGTACACCCAGCGAATCACAGACCTTACAAACCGATACGAAGGATTGTTCAATCAGGTTACCGAGGAAAAGAAACAGCTGACTACTGAAAATGATGATCTAAATAAGCGGATCAAATCACTCGATGGGGAAATCGAAAAGTACAAAGAAAATCTCAAAAATGTAGAAGTAATCCTGAAGCAAATCCGACCGAGCCCGGAAATGGAGCTGGCGGCGCTGGTTCCGGACGGGACGATTGTCTCGGTGAATACCCGGGATAAAGTGGCGTATATCAATCTGACCAAAAATGACCACATCTATCGGGGGCTGACTTTTTCGGTCTATGACAGCTATGGGCGGATCCCCAAGACGGGAAAGGGCAAAGGTACTATCGAAGTAATAGAGACCATGGATAATATCTCTAAATGTCGTATTACCCAACTTGATCCGAGCAACCCGATCATGGAGAATGATATCATTGCGAATCTGGTCTGGGCCAAAGACAAAAAATATAAATTCTGTGTGGCAGGTGATTTTGATTTTAACGGGGATGGGATGCTTGACCGTGACGGCCGGGCAAAGATTGCCGATCTGATCAGCGGGTGGGGGGGGCAGGTAGTCGATATCCTGTCGGTGGATACGGACTTTCTGGTCATAGGTTATGCACCGGTAGTGCCGCCCAGACCGAAAGAAGATGAGTTCGATAGAAATACCGCGGCGGCAAAGGCCTATATGACGGCGAAGAAAAGACTCGATGAATATCAACAAATTCTGGATTCGGGCAAGTCGTTGGGTGTGCCGACTTTTAATAAGAGCAGATTCTTCCTGTTCATCGGCTATCAACCGGAGGAAGGCACAACAGCAGAAGAAAAACAAAGCTGAGAATCGGCACCATTATTGGTTAGTTGTGTAGGGGGTGTCTTTTGGCATAAGGATCCACTGTGGCCGGAACTCGGGGAGGTCACCCCAAGATGTCAGCTATTTGGCAGATCCACTCTGCTTTCAATCTATCGACAAAATCTTTCAGAGAAAGACTGGTATCGGGTTAGTTTATTTTGAGACGGAATTGATTAATCTCTGGATTAGCAAGTCCTCAAAAGCGGGCATATCTTTCCACTCGGTAGCGACATGGAGCATTTTGCCGCTCGGATCGATTTTAGTAAAACCGTCATCGGTAACTCGGATGGGCAGGGTTTCCATCTTGACCAGGTCCTGGCTAAAAGCCAGATAAACAGCAACGGTATCGAAGAGGATACTGCTGCGGTTATCATAGTAATCAATTTTCTGTTTTTTGCTCCAGGCGCGATAATTTTCAATTATGGCCGAGGCGATTGGGTCCTGGGAGTCAAAAACTTTCTTATATTTCTCGCCGGTCAGACGGACCAGGCCGCAGGTGTCCAGGGGGGTAATGGTAACATCCCAGGGTGCGGATAGAGATTTTTGGCAGGATTTAACGTCGCGCAAAACGTTGTACTCAGCGGCAATTTTTTTACTGCCACCATAGCCCAGGCGGACGCTGCCGTGCATACCGACAAACCGGGCATTCTCAGTGATACGCGGTTCGCGCTTGAGGGCCTCGGCGATGTTGGGCAGAGGGCCCACGGCAATGACGATAACCGGCTGGGGTGATTTCATGATGGTATCAATGATAGCCTGGACGCCGTCTTCATATATCTTGCCGGGGTATGATTTCAAATCGTAGTCCTTTATCCACTCGAACTGACGGCGGGAGGCATCTTTTTGTTCGAAAGGTACACCGAGACCGATGGGGATATCAGTACGGTCGGCGCGCTGAAGAAACTTGGCGAATAAATTTGCACGGTAAAGGATTTTACCCTCATCGCCGATGACGAGCTTGACATCAAGTTCCGGACTTCTCAACAAAAAACCTAATGCCCAGGTATCATCGATATCGTCGCCGATATCAGAATCAAAAATAACCGGGATTTTGTTGGTGGGTGGGGTTGAATTTTGTGCGGCCGAAGTTACAGCAATCTGCAAACATATCAATAAAATAATCAACCAGAGTGGACATAAGATTTTGTTCATGACGGTCTCCTTGAACAGGGCAATCAGTACCAAAATTCTAGCTAGATCCCGATTTCATATCGGGAACTGTTTGTAATTTCGCCTGGAGGAATTGGCCGGTATAGCTTGCCTTTACCTGGGCAACCTGCTCGGGACTTCCCTGGGCCACAATTGTACCACCGGCATCGCCTCCTTCCGGGCCCAGATCAATAATATAGTCGGCCATCTTGATCACGTCAAGATTATGTTCGATCACTACTACGGTATTGCCCATATCCACCAAACGATTCAGAACGTTTAAGAGATTGTGGATATCGGCGAAATGCAGGCCGGTAGTGGGTTCATCCAAGACATAAAACGTGTGACCGGTGCTGGTTTTGCCCAGTTCCGTGGCAAGTTTTACCCGCTGAGCCTCTCCGCCCGAGAGGGTCGTGCTGGACTGACCCAGGGACATATATCCCAAGCCTACATCATAGAGGGCCTTTAAGAGTTGTTTTATCTTGGGGAAATTGTCGAAAAAGCTCAACGCATCCTTAATGGGCATATCCAGTACGTTGGCGACACTCATACCCCGGTACTTAATCTCCAGCGTCTCACGGTTGTACCGCGAGCCCTTACACTGAGTGCAGATGACATATACATCCGGCAAAAAATGCATCTCTATTTTTTTTGTACCCTGGCCCTGACAAGACTCACAGCGTCCGCCTTTGACATTAAAGCTGAATCGTCCCGGAGCGTAACCGCGTATTTTGGCTTCGCGTGTTTTGCTGAATAATTGCCGGATTAAATCGAACACGCCTGTATAAGTTGCCGGATTCGAACGAGGTGTGCGTCCGATCGGGCTCTGATCAATTTGGATTACCTTATCGATCCTCATTGTTCCCACAAGGCTCTTATGCTTACCCGGTTTCTCACGCGATTTATATAACTTTCTGCGCAGCCCAGGCAGCAATACATATCGTACCAGCGAGCTCTTACCCGACCCGCTAACACCCGTTACACAGATGAATGTGCCCAATGGAAAAATGACATCTATATTTTTTAGATTGTTCTGCTGGGCGCCCTTTACGGTTACACAGTATTTCAGGTTTACCTTCCGACGTTTTTTAGGTAGTTCGATCTCACGCTCGCCGGAGAGGTATTTTCCAGTGAGCGAACGTTCTTCCTTGATGATATCTTTAACATTTCCCTGAGCTACTATGTGGCCGCCCTGGGCTCCGGCCGCCGGGCCGATATCGATCAAATGTTCCGCGGCGTACATGGTGTCCTCGTCATGCTCAACGACCAGAACGGAATTGCCCAACTCAACCAGTTGTTTGAGGGTTTGTATCAACTTTTGATTGTCCCGGTGATGCAGACCGATACTTGGTTCATCCAGTACATAACAAACACCCACCAGTTTCGAGCCCACCTGGGTGGCCAGGCGAATCCTCTGGGCCTCTCCGCCGGAAAGGGTCGCACTCATGCGATCCAGAGAAAGATAATCCAGACCGACATTGACCATAAACTCCAGTCGATTTCGCAGCTCCTTTAAAATCGGCCGGGCGATTTCGCTGTATTGGCCGGATAACTTGAGGTTGTCAAAAAAATGTTGGGCCCGGGCAATGCTCATTTTGGTGATGTCGTAAATATTTTTTTTATCGATTATTACCGCCAGCGATTCCGGCCTTAACCGGGCCCCGCCGCATTCCTGACAGGGTTGCTCAGACATATAACCGTGCAGCCGGGCCTTTACAGACTCACTGTCGGTATTGTTGAATCGGCGCGTGAGGTTGGGGATCACTCCTTCAAATTGTATGCCATATTCATATTCATCGTCGCAGCCATACATTAATAACTTGCGGATGGCAGAGGGGATATTCTTGAAGGGAGTGTCAGGACTTATGTCGAACTCTTTGCAGAAGCGACGTATCAGCCTGTTATAAAGGATATTCATGCGCTTGCCCCCGCCGCGCCAGGCTTCGATTGCTCCTTCGGTGAGTGACTTGGTTTGATCGGATACTATCAGTTCCTCATCGAATTCCAGGATAGTTCCCAGGCCGTCACAGCTATGGCAGGCCCCATAAGGGCTGTTAAAGCTGAAACAGCGGGGTGATAATTCCGGCAGAGATACTTCCGGATGTTCGAGACAGGCATAGCGTTCACTATAGTAATTCTCCCGCCAATAGCCGCGTTTGTCTTCCTTCAGGACCAGCACCAGACCGTCAGCTAGTTTTAGAGCCATCTCAACCGAGTCTGCAAGCCTGGTTCTAACTTTAGGATTTACCACGATTCGATCCACTACGACCTCGATACTATGCTTCTGATTGCGGCCGAGTCTTCGAACATCTTTTAATTCGTGGATTTCTCCATCAACTCGTATCCGTACAAATCCTTCCCGCTGAATTCGCCGCAAGATTTCAAGGTGTTCACCTTTCTGCCCGCGCACCAAGGGGGCACATATCTGCAGTCTTTTACCTTCGGAGGAATCCATGAGCGCATCGACAATCTGACCGGCGTGTTGAGTCTTGATAGCTTTGCCGCAGATGTAACAGTGAGGTGTGCCTGTTCGGGCATACAGAAGTCGCAAGTAATCATAGATTTCCGTAGTTGTCGCAACAGTAGAGCGGGGATTGTGACCGTGGCCTCGCTGTTCGATGGCGATAGTGGGGGGCAGGCCCTCTATGGATTCCATATCAGGCTTTTGCATCTGTTCGAGAAACTGCCTCGCATAGGCCGAGAGAGATTCGACATATTTCCGCTGGCCCTCAGCATAGATCGTGTCAAAAGCCAGAGAACTCTTACCTGATCCGCTCAAACCTGTAATTACTACAAGTTGGTCGCGGGGTATTTTTATATCTATGGATTTGAGATTATGTTCGCGAGCACCTAAAACTGTGATGTATTTCTGGTCCATAATAATCTTTTGTATTAAAAGGGGATCTGACCAGAGGGGGGTCACATCCATTGGTCTTGGCATATTCCGTTAATCATATCCTCAGTAGGACAACGAGAACAGGAATAAATGTCGTTAGGGTGGGGCGGGGAAAGGGTCAAAGTCATAACATGTTAATACAAAGGTGGTTATGCTCTGGTGAGTGATAAATCGAAGGGACAAAAAAATAGGTGAAGCAGAACAGGAGGGGTTGCCCTGCTTCACCAGCAAAGGAGGAGAAAAGAGAATTCCTTTATAATAATATTATTGCGATATTCTCTAACTATAATATACGAGAAAACAGCTCAGGCAATCGAATTTTGCGATAAAATAATAAAAAATTTTCACAAGTCTTTGCTGTTGCCTAAGTTAAACGGATTTTATGTCATTATGTAAAGCTCGAAAAACTAGATAATATAGTTAAATTGTTACTTTTCGATCTTGGAGTCCTCTTCTGGACCCATAATATTTCGGCAATATCCAAATATTTTCTTGAGCGTTATAGCCGAAAATAGGAAATTTCCAAGGGAAACTGCACTGGTTGTGAGCTGTTGGTTTGATCATAAGAAAGGGGGGCATACCAGATGAAGGGGTTGCATGGCAGGAGTACTCGGGTGATATGGGAAAATAAAATGAGGGACAGGCTGTAGAACGCGAGTCAATGGCTTAAGCAGCTACATTTGATCGGGGGTATTAATGCCGAGCAAATGCAGACCGTGTTCGAGGGTGCGGGCGGTAATAAGACAGAGCAAGACTCGACTGGTACGGATCGATTCTTCAACCTTGAGGACGGGACAATTGGTATAGAAACCGCTAAAAGCCTGGGCCAGGTCGAAGAGGTAATTGGTCAGTAGATGAGGACGCAGATCGCGGGCTACAGTTTCGATTATCTCACCATAGCGCAGCAACAGTTTGGCCAAGGTCAGTTCTTCAGGCTCGTTTAGCATTAAGGGATGGTCCTTAGCCAGTAATTCATCTTCGTTGATATCACCCTTACGGAAGATGCTTCGGATACGGGCGTAGGCGTATTGCAGGTAGGGGGCTGTGTTGCCTTCCATGGCGAGCATTTTATCCCAGTCGAAGACATAATCACTTACGAGGTTGTTAGACAAATCCGCGTATTTGACAGCGCCAATGCCGACGGCGTGGGCGATTTGTTGTTTTAAGGTTTCATCCAAATCGGGATTTTTCTCTTCAACGATTTTGCGAGCACGGGTCTCGGCCTCGTCCAAAAGATCTTTGAGTTTGATATTTTCACCGCTGCGAGTCTTAAAGGGTTTGCCGTCACCGCCCAGGACCGAGCCAAACGGTACATGTTCTAGTTTGATATTATCATCAACCCAGCCGGCCTTACGGGCGCAGGCAAAGATCATCTCGAAATGGAGCTTTTGCCGGGAGTCGGTGACATAGATGATTCTCTGAGCCCTGAGTTCGTCAACGCGATAACGAATAGCGGCCAGATCGGTGGTGGCGTATAAATAGGCCCCGTCACTTTTTTGCACAATCAGGGGCAGGGGATCACCATTTTTAGATTTAAAACCTTCCAGAAATACGCATTGTGCTCCATCAGATTCTTCAATTAAATTAGCCACAGAGAGCACAGAGATCACAGAGGATAATTCTTCATTGTAGAAGCTCTCTCCGCGAATATCCTCTTTTGACAACAAAACATTCAACTGATTATATATTTCATGGCAATGCCGCAATGATGCATTTCTTATAGCTTCCCAATTGAATTTTACATGCTTGTCATTACTTTGAAGTTTGACTACATATTCCCGTGATTGTCGGGCAAATTCCGGATCAGAATCAAATAACTCTTTGGATCTTCGGTAAAAATCCTCCATATCTTTTATGTCAGCAAGATGTTGAGGATCAGAAGTTTTTCTTTGTTCATCAAGATAGCGCGTTAGCATGCCGAACTGAGTGCCCCAGTCGCCAATGTGGTTTTGGCGGATGACTTTGTTGGGATCGTTGTACCAGAAATCAAGGATGCGGGCGATGACATCGCCGATAATGGTTGAGCGTAGGTGGCCTACGTGCATCTGTTTGGCGATATTGGGACCGGAGAAATCAATTACGGTGGTAGGGGGGCTGGCCAGGGGATCAACGCCGAGGCGGTCTTGGTCCTTAAGGGACTCGGTGAGGCTCTGGGCGAGCCAGTCGGCTTTAAGGTGAAAATTTATAAAGCCGGGACCAGCGATCTCAGGTGAGGCGCACATGTCAGAAACATCTAACTGGTTGACTATTTCCTGGGCGAGCTGACGGGGGTTTTGTTTTAATTTCTTGGCCAGGGACATAATGCCGTTGGCCTGGTAGTCACCGAATTTGGAATCCTGGGTGGGTTTGACAATCGCTGGTGCGGCGGTACCGGTCACCTCGGCAATGGTTTTAAAAACGCGTTGCTCCAGGATGTCAATAATAGGCTTCATTTATATAATCGTAAATTTAAGCTTGTAGTAATTTGTGGGGGTACTTGCAATGAAAAAAATCGAACATTAGAAGGAGGCTTCCTTAGATAAATTGATACATTTGGATGACTTCGTTCAAGGGGATTGTTTTTGTCTTGCCGTCTTTTAGTGCCTGATATCGTTTTTCAGATTCGGCTGCCCATATCTTTTCAATATTATCATCAGGTTTGTCAAGACTGTGAACGAGACATTCAATTAAACGAAGTTTTTCCGCCGGACTCAAATGAAGTGCTTCTTGCAATAATCCTTTTGTATCCATTTTTGCATCCAATTCTTGCCTAGACAATCTACACTGAACTATTATAAATTACATACCACTTCTTGTCCACAATAATTGATTAACGACCAATGCAGTATTTTCAGATTTTTGACAAACAATTGCAGATTAGACAATTAAAGGCTGTTATTCATCCTTTTCGCGCTGCCAGTCAAGGCGGGGGGCGTCGCCCCAGAGCAGTTCCAGATCGTAAAACTTGCGATATTCATCGTCAAAGAGATGCACGACCACATCGACAAAATCAATAATGGCCCAGCGACCTTGCTGAATGCCGGCCCGACCAAAGACTTTAAAGCCTTTCTGTTTACCGACGTCTTCCATTTCTTTAGCGACCGAGCGAATCTGCTGGTTACTGGTGCCGGTGCCTATGACAAAATGCTTGGCGACAGGGCTGCGCTGAGCCACCTCTAGGATAACAATATCAGTGCAATGGCGATCGTGGGCCAGCAGGGCCAACTCGCGCGCCAAATTGCGGCTGGCGCTTAAATTATTATCACCGGGCGGTAGGGGAGATTTATTGTCGGATTTTTTGGCAGTCACACAGTTCTTAGGGTATGTATTGGTTAGTCTTTAACTTCATACTCGGCATCGATGACGTCATCGTCGTCGGCTTTCTTTTTCTGATCCGCAGCGGGCTGCTCCGAAGCACCTGCCCCGGCAGCACCGGCGGCGGCCTGTTGTTGCTGAGCAACCTTTTCGTACATAATTTTTCCAAGGGTCTGACTGGCGGTAGTGAGATTTTCCATAGCCCGCCGGATGGCCTCGGGATCGTCCTGCTTGATAGCTTCCTTGAGATTATTTAGGGCGGATTCAACGTTGGAGCGTTCTTCGGCCGGGACTTTGTCGCCATGCTCTTTCAGGACGTTGTCGGTACTGTAGATAAGCTGATCGGCCTGATTTTTCAGATCGATTACTTCACGACGGTTTTTATCTTCGTCGGCGTGCTGTTCAGCATCCTTTTGCATCTTCTGGATTTCATCCTCGGACAAACCGGAAGAGCCTTTGATTTCAATGGAATGTTCCTTGCCGGTGGCCATGTCCTTGGCGGAGACGTTCAAGATACCGTTGGCATCGATGTCAAATGAGACTTCGATCTGGGGCATGCCGCGGGGAGCAGGGGGAATACCGGCCAGTTGAAAGCGGCCCAGTGTACGGTTGTCGGTGGCAAATTCCCGCTCGCCCTGCAGGACGTGGATATCGACAGTGGTCTGACTGTCGGCGGCGGTGCTGAAGATTTCCTTTTTTGAAGTAGGTATGGTGGTATTTCGTTCGATCAACTTGGTCATTACACCACCGAGGGTTTCAACACCCAGCGACAGGGGGGTTACATCGAGCAGAAGAATGTCTTTGACGTCGCCGGACAGAACTCCACCCTGAATGGCCGCGCCTACGGCCACAACTTCATCCGGATTGATGCTCTTGTTGGGGTCGCGTCCGAAAATCTCCTTGGCCAGTTCCTGAACCTTGGGGATACGGATGGAACCACCGACCAAAACTACTTCGGCAATATCAGAAGGAGTAAGCTTGGCATCTGCCAGGGCCTTCTCACAGGGGATTTTAAGACGCTGGAGGATATTCTCAATCAGATGCTCAAAGGTACTGCGATTGATGGTCATTTGCAGGTGTTTGGGGCCGGACTGGTCGGCGGTAATAAAAGGCAGATTGATAGTTGATTCCAGGGAGGTACTCAACTCACATTTGGTTTTTTCAGCAGCTTCCTTGAGGCGCTGCAGGGCCATCGAATCACTGCGGAGATCAATACCTTCGTTTTTCTTAAACTCATTTGCGATATGGTTAATCAGAAGTTCGTCGATATCATCGCCGCCCAGATGGGTATCACCGTTGGTACTTAGTACTTCAAAGACATTGTCACCGATATCAAGGATAGAGATATCGAAGGTGCCGCCGCCGAAATCGAAGACGACGATTTTCTCGTTGGCCTTTTTTTCCAGACCATAGGCCAGGGCCGCGGCGGTGGGCTCATTGATTATTCGTTCGACCTTGAGCCCGGCAATCTGACCGGCGTCCTTGGTGGCCTGGCGCTGGGAGTCATTAAAATAGGCCGGCACGGTAATGACGGCTCGATCGACTTTCTCTCCCAGATAATCTTCAGCGGTCTTTTTCAGATCCTGCAGGACCATGGCCGACAGTTCCGGGGGGGTATATTGTTTGCCCCGGACCTCAACCTTGACGAGTTCTTCCGGGCTGCCGACAATTTTATAGGGAACGATCTTTTCTTCACTGGAGACCTCGTTGTGGCGACGGCCCATAAACCGTTTGATAGAAAAGATAGTATTGGTAGGATTTGTCACCTGCTGATGGCGGGCAATCTGACCTACCAGCCGTTCGCCCTTATCGGTAAAGGCGACCACTGATGGTGTCAGCCGAGAACCCTGCGAGTTGATCAGGACCTTGGGGGTAGTACCTTCCAAAACGGCTACAACCGAATTGGTGGTTCCCAAATCTATACCAATTATTTTTGACATTTTTATTTCTCCTTGCAGCAAATGACAGCAGGCATAGGGCCTACCTATATATAAACATACTGCCTACGTAAAGTAACTCTTCAGGTAAGAAAAGCAAAGAATATGCCAGTAACCACGACGTTCTGCATAAGTGCCTGTGGTGTACTTAGTTACGTAAATTTAGGTGTTTTTTCAGGCCTGTTTAGAGCATGTCAACAAGGCAGATGGCAGGACAAAAGACTGCCAGATTTATAGAAATTGTAGCTGTCGGATAAAACCTAATATTTGATGAGTGATTGCACTTGAGCGGCTAGATTATCGGCGTCGGTTGGGTTGGAGGCTTCAACGATGAGACGCATGATTGGTTCGGTATTGCTGGCCCGCAGGTGGACCCAGCCGTTAGCCAGGTCGATACGGACGCCGTCCCGGGTGTCGATTTTGACTTGTGCATCCATATCCTGGTAATGCTGATTTACGATTGCGAGAAAGGCAGGAGCCTTTTCCTGGGGACAGGGGAACTTGGTCTTGACCATGTGGTAACGGGGGATCTCTGCAACAAGTTCACTGACGGTTTTGCCGGTCTCGCTTAAAAGTTGCAATATAAGCGCGATACCCACTAGACTATCGCGGACAGGGACTATGCGTAAATCGATCACACCGCCGTTACCTTCCCCAGCGATGACGCACTGATTTTGCCGGGCCGCCTGGGCGACGTGGGCTTCGCCTACCGGAGTGCGGACTACAGAGCAACCGGACGCAGCAGCCAGATCGTCGATCATGCGGGAAGTAGAAAGATTGGCGGCGGCCGGGCCTGTTTTTTTGCTGAATATATACTTGGCAGCCAAAGCCAGGGTATATTCCTCGCCGATATAGGTGCCGTTTTCGTCAATAACGGCCAGGCGGTCGGCATCGGGGTCTTGAGCGAAACCAATCACCGCGGAATGTTTGGTGATCAAAGGTCCCAGATCGGCGAGATTTCCGGCGGTGGGCTCAGGAGGATGGGCGAATATGCCTGTAGGGCGATTGTTGAGGTGGATATATTCGCAACCCAGCTCTGAGAGCAGATTGGCAGTGACCACACAACCGGCACCATTGATGCTGTCCAATACCACCTTGAATCTTTTGGAGGAGATCAGGGTTTTGTCACAGATTTGTAATACGGAATCGACATGAACAGCGTGAGTCTTACTATTATTGCAAGTGGAGGCCACTGACTGGGCATCTTTAAGGGTAAAACTCTTATCGTAGTATATCTTTTGGATTTCCTGGACCTGCTCGGCGGGAAAGGCAATGCCGTCGTTACGCAGGAGCTTGACGCCGTTCCATTCGATGGGATTGTGTGAAGCTGTGATGACCACTCCCCCGGTACATTTCAGATAACAGGCCATAAGGGCCACCCCGGGCGTGGTAACTATACCCAGATCGACGGTCTCGCAGCCGGTAGCCATTAATCCCGCACTAATTGCCGCAGTGAGCATGGTTCCGGAAGGACGGCTGTCGCGGCCGATACATACCTTAGGCCTTTCCGGAGACGAATTTTGCCGTTGCAGAAAGGTGCCAAAGGCCATGCCATATTCAACGGCCACCTGGGGGGTAAGTGATTGACCGACAATTCCTCTTAAGCCACTGACGCTGATGATTAATGGTGCCATATCAGCGGTATTTATAACAAGATCGGCCTATACTGTCAAACAATGCTTACCTTAGTTACTATTACCCCATATATTTTCTTATCTGGGCAATTAAATTTTCCGGGTCTTCAGAGGCCAGCAGATATTTTTGTTTATTGGTGTATATCTTGACCGCTTTGCCTTTGAACCGCCGTACATATCCTCTGGAGCCATCGGGAAATTTGTTATACCAGCCCCAGGCCATGGATTTGAATACGCTATAATTCGTCGGTTCTAAATCGCTGATGATTTCCAGGGGGATATTTTCCAGAATAATTTTTAGCAAGCCACTTTTAACGATCAGCTTACGCTCGGCTATTTCGTAGAGGAGTCCGCCCATGTAGGTGACCATTAGTAATAATATTAACAAGCCGGAAAAACCCAAAATAACGATTAGAAAAGTACATGCTTTGGTTATGACGATAAACGGGACCATAAAGGCCGCGTATATTAAGATGATAATTAGTGTCATGGCTTCGATTGTAAAGGAAGAATGTTTTTGCAGAAAAATGTTTTGCCCAGGCGATGAGGTCATGGTCGAGGGAGTTAGATTTTCAGTCGAACTATATTTTTCCTTTTGCATTTCACCATGATAAACAAGGTAAGAATACACCAAAATAATTGCTAGGGAAGCAAAAAAAGGAGTCAAAATCCAAAGCAAAACATAATCAGGGAAGAATATGCTGCCCAACATAAGAATACCGGTGAGCATAAACATATTACCTCCAAATCTATTAGTTTTATGCCAGACGGTTTCATTGCTTATCGTCCAGGGGACTCGGATGCCGATAACGGGATTAGGTTTAACATTGACTTTATTACAAATCAGACCGAAGTAAAAAATAATTAAACTAATTCCCCAGGGGAACACTATATTAGGACTGACCCGGATGCCCAGGTTCCAAAGAATCATCCAATAGTTTACGAAAAAAAGAAAAATGCCTAGACAGATTGCAAAACCGTCATAATGTTTTCTGATCGGTTCGATTGTTTCACGGATCATTTCCAGGCGGGCCAGCGTCGCAAAGATAAGGGCCATTACCGCTAGTATGCTCGGCATAATAAATAGACAGATACCTTTAGGTAAATAACTATCCACTTGCCCCCGGCCGTTCCAGTGCGAAGCCATCCTCTCCGGCAGCCGGGGATAATAATAGATGCTCAGTACGAAACTCGTCAATACTACGGCCCAGACTACAATTTCCCCTTTGGTAACTTTCATTGTCAATCCCTGTAAAGTGAGTTTACCCTGAAATTACTTGATATAATAACCCGATACCCGCCAACTACCATCCTTCTCGCGCATGGGCGTAACGGTCTCCACCGTATGTTTTTTATTTTCGAATGAGGTATTGAACTGAATTACCACATATTCACCATCCGGAGCGCCCGGTAACGAGGTTAAATATTGTTTCGACATTACGGTTCGGGTAATAACTCCCCCGAGAGGTTTTCGCAAGGCTTCCATAGTTTTAATCCAGTTGTCTCTGGGAAGTGCCTGTCTAAAAGACAAAGCTGCCTCATCCCAACTGCGCCCGTATTCGTGCTGATCAATCAATTTGAGCCAATCCAGCGCAGCCTGCACGGCTATGGTCTCAGCGTCGGAGGTGTCTTTTTGTTGAGCTTTTTTGGCGACCTGCTCTTTTTTTACCAAAACATAGTAGCCTGGTTTTTGGCCCCGAATAGTTACATCACCGCTGAGCCAGGGCATAAACAGATATTCTCTTCCTTCTATTTCCTGAAGATAATACTGTGCCTTAGCATCTGCACGATGAAGCCAACCTTTTGTCCAGGTAATAGATATTGATGTCTTTCCCCCGGGCCTAAAGGTAATATTTTTCAAAAAGAGATCACCTGCCCAAAACTTTTTAGAAGGAGAAAAATCTTCGAGAGAATTAACAAAATCAATACTTTGCCAATCTCCAATCAACCGGGGGTCATCTACAAATGAAAGCTCATTTTGTTCTGAAGTTTCATTCTGGTGTTCTTTTCTCGGGATATATTTTGGTAAAATGATCATAGTTAATAATATACCGGTCGAAATTAAACCCACCAGCACCAGAAATTTATACGAGATATTTTTCTTGGATGTTGTTTGCTCGGAACCCAGGAGTTCGGCATAATCAGATGCCGGCCCCATCTCGGTAATGATTGCCTGATAGTTTTCCCAGGTTTGTTGTTGTGGTTCCAGTTCGGCAAACCGCTGATCCAGATGGCTGCAAACATCATCGATGACTTCTTTGCTGCGCGGATGACCAACAGTCTGCAGTGCTTCTTTAACCTGCTTTAGATAGCCGGCTTTTATCCCTTGCCAAGTTTTATTTTCTGTATTCATTAATCGGCTCCTTTAGTGATACCTTCAATACCCTGTACTACCCGGTTCCAATGGTCGTTCATTTCCCTTAAGGCTTTTTGCCCTATTTCGGTGAGCTTAAAATATTTCCGGGGGGGACCATCCAGAGAGGGCTCGGATGTGCAAGTGACCAGGCCGTCGGTTTGCAGACGTGCCAGGATTGGGTAAATATTTCCTTCCCGAATCTTAAGACCGTCAACCTTTTTGAGCTGCCGGACCATTTCGTAGCCATGAAAGCGACCATGCTGCAACAGATTAAGGATAACAATATCCAGTATTCCTTTGCGTAGTTGTGTCTGCCAATTATCAAAATTCATTTTGCACCAGTTATTTCTGCTTGCTTATCAGGCACCACTTTTAATATTTTATTCAGTGTACTGCATAACAGTATAGTAGGTCAAGCACAATTTTGCATATGCGCAATTTTTTGTAGTTTGTAACTATTTGTTATTAAAAGAGATGCGTTATAATGGCATTATTTTAGGCCTGATTACAAATCAAATAAAAAAATGTGCCTGTGTTTCGGCACAGGCACATTACCCATCCTTGAGTACCATTAAGCCGGCCAATCTCCGCCGGCATTTTTTTTATATATTTAGCGGTTGATAGAGGACTCGAGCTTATGCAGCAGAGAGTCTATCTTCATTTCACGATGGCCGGTTGGGGTCTCCCAGCCTACGGATTGCTGAGTGTTATCAAGCAGACTTTTGACCTTACGACAGGCCAGTATAACCGTGGCGTGGTTTTTATTGCCCATAAAGCGGCCGATTTCAGGAAAAGACATGGAAGTATGCTTCCGGGCCAGATACATGGCCAGGGAACGAGCCAGACTGATGGTTCGTGTCTTGCGTGAAGAATGGATATCGGCGGGTGTGAGTCCAAAATAGGTGGTTACTACCGCCTCGATATCGGATAAATGGACGATGGGATCGGTTCTGGTGATATGGTCTTCCAGTGATTCCCGAGCCAAAGACAGGGTTATGGGCATATGACTCAGAGCGGCATAGGCAACCAGTTTTAGCAATGCACCTTCCAGTTCCCGGACATTGGCCCGAATATTCTCGGCCACATACTCTATAACTGGTTCAGGAACCTCTTTTTGTATATCGATTGTTCTTTTACGCAAAATAGAGCAACGAGTTTCGAAATCCGGAGGATCTATTTTAACGACCATACCGGAGATAAAGCGGCTGATGAGGCTTTCGGAAAGCTGTCCGATCATTTTGGGGGGGGCGTCTGAAGCGAGTACCATCTGTTTGGCGGCGGTGTCGATAGCATTAAAGGTGTGCAGGAATTCTTCCTGGGTGGCCTTTTTGTGGGCCAGAAAATGGATATCATCGACAACCAGCAGGTCTGTTTGGCGAAAACGATGGCGGAAAAGATCAAGCTTACCCATTTTCAAAGCCAAAACAAACTGATTTGTAAATTCTTCCCCCGAAACATATAAGTACCTGGTTTGAGGACGCTTTTGGCAGACTGCATTACAGATACCCTGGAGCAGATGGGTTTTACCCAGTCCGCAACCGCCGTGAATAAATAATGGGTTAAAATGAGTGCGGGGTTCGGCGGCGACTGTATGAGCGGCACTATAGGCCAGTTGGTTTGAGGTACCTACCACAAAATCTTCCAATTTCATCCGGAGATTTTGCTGATTCTGGGGGGCTGGACGGCTGCGACGGCGTGGGGAGGGATTAGTGCTCTTGGCTACCGAATCAGCCTGAGAGTCAAGCTGTCTGCGCCGCTGCGAGCCGAACAATTCCGGATCAATGGCGAAAATCACCTTTATGGGTCGATTCGTAATCTCGGTGACAGCCTCGCTGATTTGCGCAGCAAAATGGTTTTCAATCCATCCGCCTATAAATAAATTTGGCACTCCCACTTTGACGTAGTCGTCTTCAATTATCAGGCGGGTGGAATTTCTAAACCATATCTTAAAACGTTGCTGTCCGACTTTTTGCGCGATTGCCTCATTGATTCTCTCTATGACATCCACACAATCTGTGTTCACGATGATTCTCCCAAAGTCAGTGGTTGCTGGCTAACAAACTACTATAAACAATTCCAAAACCACATATAAACTGAATTGGAAATTCTCCTTTTGGGCGTTAACAATTCCAATTAACCCAAAGACTAAAAGCTAATATTACAGTTTCGTTAGGATATTCAAATTAAAAAAACTGAGTTTTTTATTCACATATGAAAAGGGAAGAAGGGATAAACAGTTACAGTAAATTTTTTTTTTATCTCCACGATTTATGCACTACGTAAGTGGCTATGTGGATAACCTGTGGAACTTTAATGCTCTTTTCTTACCATTACACTGCTTAAGCAGGAAAAAATATACATAATTTAGGTAGGAATAAGCGTATAATTTGGCAAAAAAATATCCGTCCACATAGTATTAACAACTTTAAATATTGCTTTGCACGTTCCATAGGAGTTTTTTTCTGTAGAGGAAATTACCGGATAAATGAAAGTGGAGCTGTTATAGCTATTATGAGTTTAGGAATGTGATTGGTAGGGGCGGGGTGCAGCTTTCGGCTGCGGTTTTTCAACAATTCGAGCAGTAGTGCTCGGCATAACAACTGGCCAGCGGGTGGAATAATATAGTACCGAGCGACGCAGGATAGGGGTAAATCCATATTTCATATAGAGTTCGGAAGCTAGATAGTTACGGCAATCCACCGCCAGCATTAACTGTCTAAGACCACTTTGTTGGGCGCAGGAAAGGGCTTCTTTGAGTAGTATGTTCCCCAATCCCCGGCCGCGGGCATTAGGTGTAAGGCCCATATACACAAGTTCCATAGAATCAATGGTCCGAAGAGGCGATAATAAAAGTACTCCTGCCGGATTTAAGGATCGATTAGGTACATTAGCCTTTGGTTCATCCGGAACTTCATATAATAGCAGCTTCCACCAGCGGGGATTAAACACCCCCGAGGCTTTGTGAGAGAGGACAACTTCTTCCATTTCCCGTATATTTTCCAGTTCAGGACAATCGAGACTGTCCTGATAGGTTTCTTTTATTACCCTTTTAAATAATTCATGATATTTTGGTTCGTAGGTTAACCATTTTATCTTGCTGTCATGAGGGTAATTCTGTTTCGTGGGGCTGATAGGATAGGAAAGGTAATCCATGTCTGTTAGTTTCCTGAACCCACCATCTATAAAGAATGTGGTCCGAACTGGGTCGTCCGTATCTAGCAGTACCTCCAATAGATTACAATTTTGTTCTATGGCCCATTGACACAGGCGGCTTAGGGCCTGCAAAGAATGTTGGTATATCCTGGAGTCGGAAAAATCTACCGGGGAAGAGTAAATAAAAGCGGTATGACCGTCCTGGGTAGTAAAAAAGCAGGCATATTCAATTTTATCCTGCTGGGCTACCACGATCTGCCGGGTCAAGTCATAGCTGTCCTGCTTGGCCAGACGGCGGAAAGATTCGACTTTCTGGGTAAGTTGAGCGGTATTGTTATTTTTTTCGTAAAGAAGCAGGCTCAGGGCACTATCTATTTCCTGTTCTTTAATTGGACGTATTTCCAACATATTAACTTTCGCAGGTTAAAATTGCGTTTATCGATATTAAAGGGCCTTCTTACGGTTGTTTATATTTTCTACTGATTTTTACCTGTTCCAGTCACTGTGCCATTTTTTTAACACAGTGCTTTGGCCCTTTCTTACAATTATGTCAAGATATTCAACAGGCAAAAGTGCGAAAGCACTCTAACATAGGTAGTTGTCCAAAAACGATCTAAAATGTCTCTGGTAAAACGCCGCAACAAGCCTTTATTATACTTTATATCGATGATCATGTCAATTAAAGGGCAAACAGCGTCAAATACGCCGATTTAGGAACCCGACGGTTGGTTTTGCTTCTTCCACTCCGCCATAATCTGTTCGAATAGTTTCGGATCATTGCTGCGCAGCCGAGCTAATAATACATCCTGGAGAACAGGATCGACTCTTTGGTCTGACAGGAAATCCATCAAGGCCCTCATACGTAGCTGGGGCAGGGGAGGAAGTGTCAAACGTTCTGTCGGATCGTCCGAATCGGTATGTTGCAATTTTAGCTCTTGATGAATCTGTTTGGCCCATTGTTCCCGCACATAGGCTGCCTCTTCATTTCCCATGGCGTAATTACGGTACATGGCCCGGAAAAGGTTAAGGATATAATCACTGGCATTTTTGGGAGTTATTGTTGTTTTGATTTCTTCGCGCATCGTCCTCTGCACAAAACTGTCCAGGGGAACCTGATGGTCTTTATTTTCGGGATACAGTTGACGCAAATGAACCAGGTATTTTTGAGCGGTTCTTTTATGGTCGGCCAGATACATACTTATAATGCCGGAGCGGCACAAATTGCCCAAAAAATCTGTTGTGCCTCCGGATATCTCCTTACCGGCGTCTTTATATATCTGAATAAAATCCTGAGTTGCATCGTAGGCCACCGGAAACATCCTTAAATCCTCGCTGTTAAACAGGGCCATACGATACTGTTTAGGTTTATCCAATATTTCCCTGCCCTGTTCTGGTTCCGGTTCTAACGGAGTCATGGTTATAATTTCCAGCTTGCCATAATGATACATATCCTGCAAACTCTGGTACACGACGCGATAAAGGTTCATTGCGCCTAAACCGGTCTTTTCTTTGGAAGTGTCCAGGCCGCTTGAAGCCCAGTATATTGCATGTGAAAAGGGTAACCGCCAATCAAGGCTGAGATGTTGATCTTCATTCTGGAAGTCCACAGGACCATATTTGCGGTTGAGCCGGAGCATACGTGCAGGGTCCATATGCCATTGATCGCGCAGAATGCGGGCCCTGATGAAAGCATCCAGACTCTTCAGGGCCGGATTATTACGATTGTCTGCCAATAGCTGATGAAGACCAGGGGTATATGATGTCGGTTTAACCCTAATCTCCAGAAGTCCTTTGAATATTTCTTCGTCATCGACGAATTTCGGTTCGGCCTGTTTGATCTTATCGATCAGGGCCGTCATTTGTGGATCGCTTTTAAGCTTGTTCCAATCACTGGTAATCCCCGCCAGGGCGGCAAGGTCCTCGTTGGAATTAATTTCACCGGTTACCAGGGATTTCAGCAGGGGGGTCATCTCCAGAGCTAGCTGTAATTTATAATAGCGATGATAGTCGTCACTGATCCCTCCTATCTTGTGTTGAAAGATCCAGGCCAGAGAGCGGTAGATTTTCAAACTATGGGGATTGTACCTGAGCCCTTGGTTGCGCAAAAGTTCAAACCCGGCCTGGACCCAGTGCCACCTCTGCGGTGCGGTGGGTAGCGCCACAGAGATATTGTAGGCCATGTTCCAGGCCTGAAAATCCCAGACCACATCAAGGTTTGGTTGCAGGGTGCAGATTATTTGCGCCAGATGAAGCGCATCGAAATACTGGCCCGCATCTTTGAGATTATCTGCCCGGATCCAGAGGTAGTCTATCGCCAGGGCTCTGAAGGTAAATAAGACCACCGGTGGCAGACGCAGTTCAGACGCCATGTTGGGATCCTGCAAAGGATTTTTGCTTTGCAGATTATATTCTCGGCGCATTTCATATAAGGGGACCAGTCTGGTCGCCGCCGCCGCCCAAAAGCCTGCGCCCACCAGAGCAAGCAGTATTGATGTCATCAATCCTTTACGCATCTCAACCTATACAATCACCCGTGCTAGTTCACGGAATCTAAATATCAGGTAGCCGATCAAGGCTGCCAAACCACAAAGAATCATATCCTTCAACAAGATCAGTTTTTGCAATATCTCGGCGGGAATTTTTTCCCCGGCCGACCAGTAATCCAGGGCCCGGAGTACATTAGGACCGAGATCCAAAGAAACCAACCTGCCCTTTTCAACCAACGGAACCGGGTCCCAAGCGGAAAAATTAGGGATAAATACCATTATTATCCTGATAGTACTTCGTAGAATCTCGCCGGTTTCCCAGTGAATGGCATCATAGATAAAATTACTGCACAGCCCCAGTACATAGATAACCAGAATCATCAAAACCGCTGTCGGAAAGCTCAGCCAGGTCCCCGCGGCAAGACCCAGCACGGCCAGAAAAATCAAACGAACGTACATCAGAATAATTGTACGCAGAAAATTACCTGTAAACCCTCCAACCGTAAAAGTCACTTCTATTCCGGTATCCAAAGGGAAAATTGCTGTAACACGATTTACAGTGGGATTACGGTAATAGACAAATAGGTCGCCTTGCGGAGAAATAAGTCTGGCGGGAATTCCGAACTCGTGAACCGTTCGAATTGAATCTCTGGTTCTGCCCTTAGCCATTCCCCCCCGCAGGAGTGGATCTTCAGCTCCGAACATCCATTCGTTTACCATATAATCATCACGGGGATTAATATCTACATCCTGTTTGAAGCGGATAAAAACCAATCCGTTTTCCCGGTCGAGCGGCTGAATATCTCTGAAATGCCATACAATATGGTTGCCGGGCGAGACAGCGGTTTGTTTTTGAATCAGTTCTCTGGTCCTCTCCTCAGTAAGGACCCTACGCATTTTTTCGATTTCGTCGGGATTGTTTCTATAGATTTCCCGCTTATCACGGAGTTCGCCTTCAACTTTATCATCTACCCAGGATTTTACTTCGGCCCGGACATCCTTGATTTGAGGCATAACCCCACGCCGCGCCGTCAGCACGACCCCCTCTAATCTGTTGCGTTCAGCATCTGTTAAATCATCAGAGTGGGGCAGATATATTGCCGCCAGATAATATATAATCACGGCCGTAATCCCCAAAAATAACAGATTCAATACAGCCAACCCCAGCAATTTACCCACCAGATAGTGGCCGCGCGAGATGCACTTTGTGGTGATAGTGAATATTTCCTTACGTTGTATATCCCGGGTGATAGTGGCGATCGCAATAAAAATAGTTAAAAGGGCTAAAAAGCCCAAAGTGAAGCTTAAACTATAACTTAAAAAGGTTTGAACTTTTTCATCGACGGGCCCTCTGCTCTGATGCAGCCACCATGCGAAAATAATTGTGTAGGCGGCTGTGAGCAATATAATGAAGGACATCAGAATCCTCATGCGCAAAATTTCCACCACCAGGTTTCGCGCTATGGCCCATGCCTTTTCCACTGACATCCTTTCCTGCTCTAATGGTTTATTACGGTTATAAAATAATTATCATTTTAATAGGGGGTATTGATTAGCTTTTGGTGTTGAATCAAATATCAATGTCTTTTTTATCTTCAGGTGATCCTTCGGAACTTTTACGGTCTTGGAGAAGATCGTTTATTACAGATTGATCCACCGATTCATCGTCAGGCCCAGATAATTCGGCGGGCTCGATGGATGTAGTCAAAGATTTCTCAGTAGTCCCGCTCGAATCGGTCTCCACGTTGACAGACGCGCTGGTGGAAGAATCTACCAGTCCCTCCAGCACATCTTGGCGCACGGAATCTGTCGCAACGGTTTCCAATTCCGGCTCTGTTTCGGTACCTGTCGGTTCTTTCGTTTCGATTCTTCCGGAATAATCCTGTTCGGTTGAGACCAATTGTTCTATGACGGCTCGGGACGGATCCTCCTGAACCGCGCTACCTAGAAAATCACTTACTCCACTACCCATCATGGCTCCGGAAGTTTCTACCGCGGCCGTCTGAGCCTCGGATACAATCCGCAAAAAGACTTCTTCCAGACGTTCCCGGGGTGTGCTCACTTCGATCTGGTCGCCGGCTTGGGGTGCATCCGCTCGAATTATGTGTTCGATTTTTGCTATGGCCTCACGTGACAAAGTGGGACTGATAATCTGTGTTCTTTGGTGACATGTGAGCATTTCCTGAACCGTACCCTCAGACTGTATCTTACCCCCGTATAAAATACAAATCCGATCGCAGACATCCTCCACATCAGCCAAAAGGTGACTGCACAGCAGAATGGTCTTTCCCCGTCGGCCCAGTTCGACTATCAGATCTTTAATCTGGCGGGTGCCTATGGGGTCCAGTCCGGCAGTGGGTTCGTCAAGGATCAGTAATTCGGGATCATTGATTAAGGCCTGGGCCAGCCCGATTCTGCGAATCATACCCTTGGAATATTCACCGATACTCCGCCGGGTAACACTGGCCAGACCTACCATCTCTAACAGACTTTCAGTCCGTTGACGCCGCTGTGATCGGGCCAGCCCGAACAACCGCCCATAAAAATCCAGTGTTTCCCGAGCGTTCAGGAATGGATACAGATAGGATTCTTCCGGTAGATAGCCTATCCGGGCATTCACTTTTACATCTCCTGGTGGACGTCCCAGTACCCGGCACCAGCCTCGTGTCGGATACAAAAGTCCCAACAGCATTTTGATGGTGGTGCTTTTGCCGGACCCGTTAGGTCCCAGCAAACCAAACACCTCGCCTTGCTGTATCTCCAGGTCCAGATTATCTACCGCTACTACTCGTTGATGGCCCCAAAAATCCAGAAATATTTTTGTCAGGCCCGCGGTTTGAATTATTGGATTATTTTGTTTTTTGGCCATTAATAATCACTCATATTTATTATTATTTTATATTACCCGTATCCGGCCCTGCGTATATCAGTGTTGATTGTATTATCCTTTTATTTATAAAGCCGCAGCAGCTCTGACCTCGCCGGTACCGCTTGTATCGATTCTCTCAGCTGTGCCTGCTTCTTTTGGTTTATCATAATGGGGCAGGTCCTCACCCAAACGCACCAGCCGGGCGCTATTGAACACGATAATCAGCGAACTGACCAGGTGCAGCATTACCGCCGGCACCGGCGTCAACCAGCCCTGGCTGCTGAAGATTATACCGATAATAATAAAGAGAATTCCGAATCCCAGATTTTGCATCACAACTTTACGAGTTGTTCGCGAAAGATGGATCAGAAAGGAAAGCCGGTTCAGATCGTTATTCATCAGGGCAATGGAAGCGCTGTTGATAGCGACATCGCTGCCGGCGGCGCCCATGGCCACTCCCAGATCACCCGCCGCCAGGGCCGGTGCATCATTCACTCCGTCACCAACCACCGCCACGCGGTGCCCGTCATGTTGTAGTTGATGTACTAGCTGTAGTTTTTCATGAGGCAGACATTGAGCCTTGACCTCACTGCATCCCATCTCCGCTGCTACCCGCTTGGCCACGGCCAGCCGGTCACCGGTGACCATCACCAGCCTTTTCAAACCTGCCTGGGCCAAATCGGTAACTGCATTGCGAGCTTCTGCCCGGGTGCGGTCTTCCATGCCGACCCAACCGATGCACTTGTCTCCCAGTGCCACATAAAGCAAGCTAACTCCTTCCGGAGGAGCCATCTTGTCCCCCTCTACGGGTGACATGTCTATACCTTGTTCCTTCAGCCAACTATCGCGGCCCACCAGCACCGCCTTACCATCCACGCTACCGCTGACACCTCGGCCGGAAGTCTCCTGGAAATCTTCCGGTTTCACCAGGGTCAGCCGGGCCTTCTTGGCAACTTCTACCAGGGCTCGGGCGGCCGGATGTTTACTATACTGTTCTGCCGAAGCTGCGGCCTTTAACATGGCCGCAGGGTCAACACCTTCAACCGGGGTTAATTTAGTCACGGCCAACTGCCCTGTTGTCAAGGTACCGGTTTTGTCAAAAATAATGGCCGTAAGCCTGCCTGCCGCCTCCAGATCTGCTACATTTTTAACCAGTATACCCAATCGGGCCGCACAGCTCAGAGCGGCTACCATCGCCGTAGGCGTGGCCAGAATCAGGGCGCACGGACAGGCGATAATCAGGGCCGAGATAGCATTAGTGATGTTTGTAAAGGCAAAGATTAACCCGGCGACCATAAGAATTGTCGGCGTGTACCACTTAACATACTGATCGATAATCCGCATTATGGGAATCTTGGTTTGCTCCGCCTGCATGATCAATGATTGTACTTTTCCCAGCGTCGTGTCTTTACCCGCCGTGGCCACCTCTACTTCCAGAGCGCCGGTCAAATTGGACGTCCCGGCAAAAACCTGATCGTCAACATTTTTATCTACTGGTAGTGATTCACCGGTTATGGTGGCTTGGTTGACTGTTGATTGCCCTGATATGACTTTGCCGTCGGCCGGGATATTATCACCGGGACGGACGCGTATCCTCTGGCCCGGTTTAAGCAGGTTAGCTTCGAGCTCGGTTTCTGTTCCCTCTTCTGTAATCAGATGTGCTCGGGTAGGGGTAATTCGGATTAGCGATTCGATGGATGCCCTGGCCCCCAGTGCCGTACGTGTTTCTATAAGTTCCGCCAGGAGCATAAAGAATCCCACTGCTCCCGCTACCCGATAGTCTTTAACGGCAAACGCAGCCAAAATCGCCAGGGCCACCAGTTCATCCATATGGCTATGCCCTTTGATTAAGGATGATAGGGCATGGATAATTATCGGTGCCCCCAGCAGAATAGCTCCTAAAAGGGCCATTAAATCTGCCCGGTCCGTATCGAAATGAAGAATGTATTGCGCAATCAGACTGTTTAATAGCAATGTCCCGCCCAATAGTGTTCCCAGCAGACTTAAGCTGACTCGAAAGGTACGAGAACGGGTGGCATTACCGCTATGATGGTGATCTTCGTGTTCCAGCAATTTCTGATGACCATGTATGCCCATGATATATTACTTTCTCTTATAGGTATATTTGCAAATCTTGAAGGTGATTATTTACCTTTCCTCTTGGTCTTTTTCTGTGCTTTGTCCTTTGTGCCCGGTGGCGGTAGGGTGGCGTCACGGCTTAGCTGAATACGCAATTCTGTCGGCTTTTTGTTCGAAGCTGGCAGCACAATAGTTTCTTCGGTTTTGATAATTACCTCACGCAATGCTTCCTGATACAGTTGATCCACGGTTTCCGTCAACAGTTGCGCAAAGGCCTCTTTACGTCTTACTTGAGATTCAGGAGTATTTTGGGGGAATTTATCTTTGGCTTTAATCTGGATTTTTTCCAACACTTCCTTGAGATAGGCGGCATCCGCTGCAGCGGCGTTGACAATCTTTTTACTATAGGCCTCGGCTTCGGCGATAATGATTTTCTTTTGGGCCTGGGCTTCACTGATAATTTCATTAGCCCGGGCCTGGGCCTCCTTGCGCTTGAGATTTCTATCACTGCGGGCCGCCGTAGCCATGTCGAAGGCCGCTTTTACCTGACGGGGTGTGGTCTTGTCCAGCAATATAAGTTTTGCCGTCAGGCCCACCTGTAATCCCTTCATCTTGTTTAACATGGCCATTTCCACATCATTTGCAAACTGATTGGGATTTTCCCAGAGAATCCAGTCGATATCACGATGTGCGCAGGTAAGAATAACAGCATCGGCCAATGCGCTGCGTAGAAACTGCTCTACCTGGGCCCAGTTTTCGCCTCGGCCATCCCAAAGAATTTCCAAAAATTTTAGCGGATCCGTGATATAATATTCGATCCGCCATTTGGTATGGATCAGATTATAGTCGGTACCTGATAATTCCTGTTCCTCTTTTGTTAAGCTATTTGTTTGGACTATTTCTTGGGATACATCCTGTCCCAATCCCCGGGTCGACGTCAGACTGTAACCATCCCGGATAATCTGTAAGGTGCTTTCAAATCGGTTTATCTGCCCCGTTACTTTTTCCTTTTCGGTCATATAGTACCAGAATGAATCCACATCCAGAAATTGTCTTTGGGTCGGTGCCGGAACTTTGATTACCTCTCCTATGTAGGGCCACGTCCAATGCCACCCCGGGTCCTTGATTGTCTTAAGGCCTCTGCCCTGTACCTTACCAAAGAGTAATTCCACTCCTCTTTCATTCTGTGATACCTGGTATGCTCCACTGACGATAAACAGACCGATCACACAAACCATGACCAGCTTCAAAATTACAAAGCTGATCCGTAGTGCCTCAGCCAAAGCTTTGGAAGCGGGATCGAAGCTCTCATTTTCCCTTACTGTTGCTGTTTCTTTCGGAAGCGCTTCCGCGCCCGTTGACTGGTGTTCTTGGGCTGGTGAACTCTGCTCTTCCGGCCGGCCTCCAGAGGGATCACCTTGCTGGCCCGATTGTTCTTCTGGTTGGTTTTGTTGTTCTGTCATATATTTTTTTCTCGACGAGATTCAGGTAGTAATCGTTTAACCATACAAACAGATTAGTTTTTCATCTGTGCCTCTATATGGGGCTGTTTTTGCAAAAGTTCATACGGTGGGGTATCGCTGTCCAGAACTACTGTCGTACGCTTGGACAGAGTTTTTCGCAGGGTTTCCAGTTTGCGTAGATAATTAGACAACTGGGGATTTTCCAGGAAGGTACCGTAATACTGGGCTGCCTTGGCGTCTCCTTGCCCCATGATGTCTTTGGCTTGGGCCTGAGCTTCGGCCTTGATACCGGTAGCCCGGCTTTGGGCTTCTCCTATGATGCTGGTGGCTTCACTGTCTCCTTCAGCATGCAAAGTGGTAACCACCGCTTGGCGATCGGCAATCATACGCTCAAAAACCTTGGCGCTCACCGAGTCCGGCACACCCAGACGCTTCATACCCAGGTCGATGATTTTTATTCCATAGTCACGTTCCCCGGATGTCTTTTGACGCAGATGTTCCAGCATCCCGCCTTTTTCTCCGGATTTCCCTTTTTCAAGTTCTGGTAACTTGAACTTCTTCGGATCAACTGTCACCAGCTCCCCCAGATTGTAGCTCGTGATTAGATTAGCCGCATCGGCCAACCAGCCCCGCAGAGTTTCTTCCGCTTCATAGACCACATCATCGCCCGAAACGCCGCCTTCCCGCCGAAATGCTCCATAGAAGGCATTAGGATCATCTATCAGCCAGTTGACATATATGGTTGTTACTACATTGGTTTTATCTTTGGTTTGAGTCTGGGCTGTCTGCTGATCCAGTGTGCGTATGCGACCGTCAAATTTTACTACTGACTGAAACGGCCACGGCCACTTCCACTTCAAACCAGGCTCCGTATATATTTGGCTTACCTTGCCGAAGGTCAGCACCAGTGCCTTTTCCTGCCACCGCACGGTAAAAGAAACCGTATAAAGCAGCAGAACACCAACTATTACCAAAGCTGTTACTATTGAACCGATATGCTTTTTCACTTGCCCGTCTCCTGTTCTTGTTCCATTTGCAGCCCTTCGAAGATATCTGGCTGTAATTTTTCCTTTAAATCGATCTCGTGGACCATTCGATCGAGTTTATCCGATAGGATTACATATTTACGCAGTGGCACAAGTCTCTCTTCCAGGATCGAAAGATATTCCCGCCAGAGATATACATTTTTGCCTTTTTGATATGCCTCGTTTTGTCGCAGAAACCGCTCACTGGTGGCCCGGGCTACCTCCGACCGCTCATGAGCATACGCCTCGGCGCCATATTTTATTGCCGCACTTTCCCCCCTGACCTCGTCGATAGTACGATTTGATTTGCCGTGAGCTATGAGTATTTTTGCTTGTTTTTCCTGCAGCGCCCCGATCACCTTTTCGAAGGCCTCCGATACCTTGATGGGTGGATGAACGGCTTCCAGTCCCACAAAGGTAACTTCAACTCCTAATTTAACTGTTTTCTGTTGAATCAGTTTTTGCAGTCTTTCCGTTGTATTGTGTCTGCCCGGGCCCAGCAGACTTTCAATATCGGTTTGGGCGCAAAAATGAACCGCCTCTTGATTACAAATAGATTCTAGTAATTCCCGGGGATTGGTATAATTATATCCGTAATTCTCGATATTTTTTATGTGATAGTGGATCTCGAACGCCACAACCAGCATATCAAAATCATTGGACCCGTCAGATTCCTTGTTACTAGCCTGGGCGCTTTGCAATGACTTGTCCACTATATGCTCAGGTGAGTTCAGCGCGACCATAAATGGAAACTCTTCTTTCCAATGCTCCTTGGTCCATAAAATGGGAGTCAGATCAGGTATTTCCCGTCCGGTCTTTTCATCTATAATCGGATCTTTACGTACGAAACCTACCTCGATATTTTGCAGTTGATCGATGGGAAATATTCTAACGCAATCTATCGGCCGAGGCCACGTGAAATGCAACCCGGCCTGATAGGGCTGTTTTAAATTTACCGGCTTGCCAAAACGCTCCAATACCCCCACATTACCCGTCGGCACAATCACCAGAGAGGTACTGATATAAAGAGTCGCCGCCATTGCCAAAATCAGCCAAACGAAGGCACGTGATAATAATTGGAAGAACCATGTCTCTGAAACCTTAAAGCCGAATTGATAGTCGATAGCCTGGGCGGCGGTATGAAGTAGGCCTCCCGGCTCACTGAACAACCCCAGCAATCTCGACTCATACGCAGCCCGGCGATAGCGCCCTCGAATGCGGGGACTAAAGGCATCCAGAACCAGATTCCAGATAATCTCCACACCTATCAGCGGCATAATTATTGTTAATATATATGCCGTTATTCTTTCGACTTTCGGATAACCGGCATTGGCCACCAGTAAAACAATTGCCAAAGCAAAACTGGACAACGCATTACTGAACAGATAACTTCCTCCTGCCCGCAGGGGGCGCCATTCTGATTCCCGACTCATCCCCACCGCGTACCGTGAAAACAGAAAACTCATCAGGGCAATACCAGCCAGAAAGGCTGCTGACTTAAAAATGGTTTCGGGAACAGCCAGCACCACTTCGTCCAAGGCACTGACCCGGCGGAACAACCAGAATCCCATAGCCAGCATATAACCGGATATCAAAACCGCAAAGATCCGCAGCAGATGTTTTTCCAGCCACCCCAGCCTCCGCTGGGCCAGACGTAAACTTTCCTCTATTGCTTTCGATTCGAAGACGCTGGTATCTTTGCCTTCCTTACGCAAACGCTGATATTGCTCGGCCTCGAGCTTTTCTTCATAGGCCAATCGATGCTGGCGGAACTGCAGCAGCAGCACCAGCCAGATACCGACCCCGCCCAGAAAGTGCCACGCCTCTATCCCGACCGCCACCGATTTAGCCTGGGCCGAGACCAGCAGCATCAGCAGGAAAAACAGAATTTGCAGCACCAGGGCTGCTAAAGACAATACCTCAGCTCGTCTGGGTGATAGCTTCATCTTTTAACACCTGTTACATTATTCTAATTAGTTGGCTTTTTAGCACCTTATATTACTCTTTTTGATTGCAAAATCCACTATCTTATGTAAACATTATTAAATAAAACATTACCTGACGCCGCCTCTTGGGCGACATACTGATATTCTCATGTATATTCCCCCTCGGCACTGCGTTGTAGCGGAAAGGACCGGAAAATATGTTCAGAAGCATTTGGGCCATCATTACCAATACTTTCACCGAGACGCTCCGGCAGGGGGTATATGGTGTTGTCATTGCTTCTGCCTTGCTACTTATGATTTTAGGCCCTTCTCTGGTCATGTACTCTCTTGATGACGACAATATGCTGCTCAAAGATATCGAAATTTCCACTTTACTGGTAGCCGGGCTTTTTCTGGCCGTTTTTGCTGCTTCCAGTGTGGTTTCCGATGAGATCGAAAACAAAACCGTACTGACGGTTGTTACCAAAACTGTCAGTCGTCCGGTTTTTGTCATCGGCAAATTTCTGGGAGTAGCTGCTGCCGTAGTCTTTGCTCAATATTTTCTCGCTCTGGTCTTGATGATGGTCATTCGTCACGGTGTGCTGCAAAAGGCCGCCGATCAGCACGATATGGTCGTAATCTATCTGGGCCTGGGCGGGCTTTTTTTGGTCTTGGTCCTGGGCATGTTGGGTAATTACTTCTATCATTGGCGTTTTAGTACTACTACCATTCTGCTGGGAACGATCGTGGCAACTGTTGTTCTGGCGATAATGTTTTTTTTAGATCCCCAGTGGAACTTCAATCCTGCCCATAATAATCTCCATACTGATCTTATCGGACCTATAATCCTTGCCGTCATTGCTACTCTTATCCTTACTGCTATTGCTGTTGCCGCCGCTCTGCGGCTGGGACTTATAATGACACTGATAGTATGTGTGCTCATATTTATTTTGGGGGCTGGGATTCAGTATTGGCTGGGACCTATCGCTGCTCAATCTGGAATCACTAGCTTTTTGGCAAGGGCGGCCCTGGCGATTGTGCCCTCGATTAATGTCTTCGTAGTTTCCAACGCTATCTACGAAAAGACCTCCATTCCTTTGGGCTACATCGGTCAAACCGCTGTGTATGCCCTGTTGTACGTTTGCGCCGTACTATTGTTCGCTGTTTCTTTATTCCGGAGACGGGAAATTAGCTGATTTTTATATAGGCGGTAGGGGGATAGCCCACAAATCTTTCCTATCTTAACAAAAACTGCCGTCTATGCCTTTATTTGGGGTATTTACCGGGTTTTTCAGGTATTGGAACCACGCTTTTAACTTATTTCGATAATTTGACCAATATGTTTTTATTTCCTATAATAATGGTCGTAATTAGGGATTAGACTGGTTTTGACCCTGCAATTTTACGGGCCTCTGACATGATCATAAATCTTAACGGACAGGAGCATGAAGTTGCCGACGGCATCACGGTCGAGCGGTTACTGCTGGATCTGGATATCAGGGTTCCCCTTGCTGTGGAATTGAATTGTAAGGTATGCCCCAAACGGCTGCACGGCCAACGGCAGCTAAATCCGGGGGATGTAGTAGAAATAGTCACTATCGTCGGCGGGGGCTGAGAACCCGTTATGTAAAATAAAAGATATTAGCTGTGTAACCTTAAAACATACTAGATTAGTAGGAATAACATGGAAGCAAAAAATATGGACAAACTTTTGAAGCTGGGCCCCTTTGAATTTCAAAGTCGCCTCTTTGTTGGTACCGGCAAATACCCCACCTTTGAGATTATGCAGCAGGCCCTGCAAGCAAGTGGCTGTGAAGTTGTCACCGTAGCTGTGCGTCGGGAAAGACTTTACGATACTCAGCAGCGTAACATTCTGGACTTTCTTGATCGTGACCGTTTCACTCTGTTGCCCAACACCGCCGGCTGTTTCTCCGCCGAGGATGCTGTCCGTTGTGCCCGGCTGGGCCGTGAGATGTTGGAACTTGACTGGGTAAAACTGGAGGTCCTTGCCGACAAACAAACTCTCCTGCCTGATGTGATAGGGACCCTCAGCGCTACCCGCCAACTTGTCGATGATGGTTTTACCGTGCTGGTATATACCAGCGACGATCCCGTCACGGCTCTGGCCCTCGAAGAAGCTGGCGCCGCCTGCGTTATGCCTCTGGCCGCTCCCATTGGTTCTGGTCAGGGTATTCTGAATCCCAATAATATACGCATCATTTTGGAAAGGGCCCACGTCCCCATCATAGTCGATGCCGGAGTTGGTACCGCCAGCGATGTAACCGTCGCCATGGAACTGGGTGCCGACGGTGTTCTGCTCAATACCGGTATAGCTTGTGCCCACGATCCTGTGCGCATGGCTCGGGCCATGAATCACGCCCTCCAAGCCGGCCGTCAGGCCTATTTGGCTGGCAGAATCCCCAAAAAACTTTATGCTTCTGCCTCTTCGCCCCTGGAGGGAACTATTGCCCCTGCCTAAATACCGTGTTCCCCTAAGCCTTATTTTGCTATATCATCTTGGAGATGGTAACAAATGATGAATTAAACCCAACCTGGTTTCTGGGGCCTGACGGACCCGTAGCCCGGCAAATGAACAGCTACGAGCAGCGCCCCCAACAGCTTCAGCTTGCCCGGGCCATCGACGATTCCCTCATCCACTCTCAGCACCTGGTGGCCGAAGCGGGTACCGGTATTGGCAAAAGCTTCGCCTATATCATCCCCACCATCAGATGGGCTCTGGAAAACGAAAAAAAAGCCGTCATCAGCACTTATACCATTTCTCTGCAGGAACAACTTGTACAAAAGGATATCCCCTTTATTAAGCGGATAACCGACGTGGATTTTCGTGTGTCACTGGCTAAGGGACGTGGCAACTATCTTTGCTGGCGCAGGCTGCAACAGGCCCGCAAACGCGGCTCCACTTTATTTGACGACGGCGACCACCTTAACCTGGTTGAGGACATTTATCAATGGGCCTTGCAGACTCACGACGGAACCCTCAGCACTCTCGCCCGGCCTATACCTTCTATAGTATGGGATATGGTATGTAGCGACAGCCATAACTGTTCCGGCCGGAAATGCGATCATTTCAGTAGTTGCTTTTACCAGAATGCCCGACGTCACCTGTTCGGTTCGAACATTATTATCGCCAATCATGCCCTTCTCTTTTCCGATCTGGCTCTGCGTGAAAGGGGTGGCAAGGTACTACCCAACTTCGAGGTGGTTATTCTCGATGAGGCTCATAACGTAGAAAAGGTAGCCGGCGATCACTTTGGCCTGCGTCTGAGCAATTTCCAGGTGCGTTTCCTGCTGAACCGGCTTTTTAATCCCAAAACGGAAAAAGGCATCTTAGCTGCTCATCGTAAAAATCTCAGTACAAAATTACTCGCCCACATCCACCAGTCGGTTGACAGCTTTTACCAGGAAGTACTCAATTTTTATGACGCCCAGCATTATTCCGGTGATAATGGTCGTATCAGAAAGTCCCAGAGTTTTGCCGACGTCCTCAGCGCCCCTTTAAACGAGTTGGGTGCCTACCTGGATAACCTCGCCCAGGACATAACTGAGGAAACCGAACGCCTTGAAATCAAATCTTACGCCAAGCGCAGCCGCGATTTTGCCCTCCTGGCCAATGTCTTTGTCAACAAGGACGCGGATGATTACGTCTATTGGGTTGAAGCTAATCAGAATCCCCGCTATCGCCGGGCCGTCATTTGTGCCTCTCCCTTGGATGTTGGTCCGACCCTTAAAAAAGTCCTGTTCGATCAATATCCCTCCGTCATTATGACCAGTGCTACTCTTAGCACCAAAGGTAAAAGCACTGACCAGATCGATTCGGATAATAACCAGGGTTTCAGTTTTTTCGCCGAGCGGCTGGGCCTGCAGGATTTCCAGACCCTGCAACTGGGCTCACCCTTCGATTTTCAAAGGCAGGTTGAGGTCTATGTAGAGGCCTATCTGCCCGAAGCCCGCGGACAGGAAGAAGAATTTTTAATTGCTGCTTCCGAGGCCGTTAAGAAATATCTTATCCAAAGTCAGGGCAAGGCCTTTGTGCTCTTCACCAATTATAAACACCTACGTCAAATGGCCCAGCGTCTGGAAGATTTTGCCGGTGAGCATGATTTCCCGCTTTTAATTCAGGGCCAAGGCAAAGACCGCTCGACTCTCCTCAATGAATTCCGCCAGGACACCCACAGTGTCCTGCTCGGCACTGACAGCTTCTGGCAGGGTGTCGATGTCCCCGGTGAAAGTCTAAGCAATGTAATAATCGTCAAGCTCCCCTTTGCCGTACCAGACCATCCTTTGTTGCAGGCCCGCCTGGAAAAAATCAACGCCGAAGGTCGCAGCGGTTTTTTCGAATATCAGCTACCCGAAGCCATTTTGAAATTCAAACAGGGTTTCGGCCGCCTCATCCGCACAAATAATGACCGGGGTATTGTAGTTATCCTCGACTCTCGCGTAGTGACCAAAAACTACGGTCGCGCCTTCCTCAATGTCCTGCCTCCTTGCCCCGTCCATATCATCAAAAAACTACCTGAATAGAAATGATGCAGAACATGTAATATGCTCTCGTTAAGATTATTCAATCTTATCTTTATTTCTTCTGTTTTACTTTTTTGAAATTTGAGAATTTGAATTTGTTTCGAATTCTTGTCCGCCGTAGCCGCGTAGCAGGCGAAGGAGGATAGATATTCGTGCTTAGGATTTCTTGATGGGGTGGGAGTCTGCGCATAACATAAGTATGTCTTGTTGGTAAAAATTTAAATGTTCTCCCCCAGGATATTTATAGACGGACTTCAGGTGAGATAAATCGCAACAGCGAATCTTTGCCCCACTGATATAAGGTATAGTGCCCGCAGTCGATTCGAACCCGGCCCGAAAGATAGCTCCGAAAAGACGATGCCGCTTCGGGCAGTGATTCTTTATCGATATCGATGGTCACTTCATAAACCGTTTCAATAGGTTTTTCCTGTTCAGCCACCGGATCATATTCCGTAAGCACTTCCCCGCCCACCTTATTACTCAGGGCCAGTTTCTCATCGAATTCCCCCATATTGTCTTCCCGGTGCAGACTTACATCCTTTACTTTCCCGGTGAATTTATCCTTGCTGAAGGCATAGAGCATCATGGTGGCCTCTTGATTTCGTTGATCCGGTTGCTTAAAGATACGGGCATAGGTTTTCTCCGGCACCCAAACCTTGGCCGCGAATTCCCGCGTATCGGCCACCAATAACAGTGGTGTTGCCCGCGCTATGTACTTATCCTCCAACTGCAGTATATTATGTTCCGGTGTTAATATCTCCCCCGTAAAGGGAACTTTCACCTCCAGGTTTGCCACTTGTTCTTGAATTCTCTGTTCGTCATTGGTGAGTGTTTTCAAACGCTCACGCAGTTGAACAACCTGGCTCTCTTCCCCCCGACCGCTCCATTTGTCAATTTCTATTTGGACCTGTTTGATCTGTGCCTGCAGTTTTGTCAATTCGCAGGTCAACTCTTCATTTTCCAGATTCGCCACCACGCCTGGTGTCTTTTCTATCCATTTTCCTTCCTGCACCTGTTTCGTCCAATGTACTCGACCGTCCACCCCGCTGCGCACCCACTGAATTTCCGTAGGCTCCAGCACGAAGTTCAGTGTTACATGTTGCTTAAAGGGCCAGAACAATACTACCCCCACCGCCACCACCAGAATCGCCAATATCGTTAATAAACGCGTATTGGATATCCCCAGCACATGACGCTGCCTGGTCAGTTGCCAACCGGATTTAGCCAAAGGTAACAGCAAACTTGTTACTATCGAAAAGATAGCAAACAACTGTCCAAAAACTTTCAGATGCATCTGTTTCAGTAACCCGTATATGGATATGACAATAACGAATACGATAAACCAGCGGTAAATAAACGCCGAAATCGCATATAAGGGAAAAACAAATTGGAAACGGTGTTCCTCAGGCATCTCGTTCGACTCACCGCCCAGAATATAGCGGATAAATACGTTACGCATATACATGGAGGCCCGTTGACGCAAGTTGGGAATTTCGACGATGTCCATCATCATATAATAGCCGTCGAACCGCATCAGCGGCATGGCGTTGAACATTACTGTCGAAATGGAACAAACAATCATGACATTATAGGCAAAAGCATGGACGAAGCCGGGTTGTTCTGTGTAATACCAGAACACTGTAGCCAGCGCCGCCAGCAGTAGCTCGGTTAAAATCCCTCCCGACGTAACCAGCAATCGATGAACCTTACTGGGAAACGTCCACGAGTCTGTGATATTACAATAGAGCATGGGCATAAACACCAGAAACAGCAAACCCATCTCGTGTACTTCACCCCCGTAATTCTTACAGGCCAGCCCATGACCGAATTCATGTATGGCCTTCACCACCCAAAGCGCCAAAAAAAGAATCGGCATATTATAGAGCGTGAAAAATTGGGTATAGGTCATGGACAAAATATCCGACCAGCGGTTTATTACCAGAACTGCTGCAATACCTAAAAGAACTAGATAGAAAAGTAAAAACTTGCCCGTCCAGACAAAACGCAGATATTTAATCAATCGATCGAAAAGTTTATCCGGATCATAAAGGGGTATCTTGATAAATAGAATGCTGACCAACTTGCCTAATAATTTGTTCCGACGATACTTCTTCGCGGCCTGATATAATATTTCATCTCGATTGGAATGACTCATAACCAGCAGATTTCTGCTCGTCAAAGAGCTTACGAACTGACCAATCTCCTCATTTGACAAGTCACCGCTGTCGAATTCCTTCCGGTGTGCCTCTTTGAGCTCATCCAGGGTAACTCCCCGTCGCAATTGCTCTATGACGAAATGCTCCTCACGATTAAACCGATAATATCGCAGTGACATGGGATCCTTATACACCCAATACGGTTGACAATCGAATATCACCGGATAACAAACCAGCTCCGCGCGCACGCTCGGCAAAATGTCTTCTTTTGACGGTTGATTTTGCTTATTTGTATCCAAAGACAAAGGCATACCTCACAATATTTCGTTCTAATGCAGCCTGACCCAGCCCTTCATACCCGGACGGTAGCTATATGGATATGACCCTTGGGGCAGTTTCTCATATCTATCTGCCCGGGGGTTGGTAAATTCAACTTTAATGTCGAATGTCTGCGTGGGATAATCTATGGTCGGACTTATATATACAATTTTGGCATCTATCAGCTCACTATTCGGCTGATCCACCACAACTTTGACCTTTTGGCCCAGTTGCACTGAGGAAAGTTCGGCTATCGGCAGCGTCCACGGAATCTGTAGATAGTCCACTTTCATAATTGCCATAACCGGCGACCCCGCTACCACTACTTCACCCACTTCGATGGGCTTCAGTTTCCGATCTTCCAGTGCCTTGATACTGCTGAAGGGGACAATAACTCCATCAAACGGCGCCCGCAACGAATGCTGGTCCAGAATTTTTTGGTTCTGTCGCATACGAAACTCCAGCACCTTGCGATCCATCCCCACTCTGCTCAGTTCTTTTGCGGCGATCTCACTGCTCTGGGTTGCTTCTTTGAGTTCTTTTTCCGACGCAGCTCGTGCCTCACCAATTTTGTACTGATATAGCTTTTTTATGATCTCCAGGTTTTCAGAGGCATAAGTGTAGCGGATTTTGTTCTCCGGGGCCTCGACCGTACGATTGATTTCTATCTGAGTTTTTAGACTATCGACCTCTAGTTTAACCCGATAGGGGTCCAGTTGCACCAGCAGCTCACCCTTTTTCACCAGATCCTGCGGCTCATGCTCCAACTGGGTAACAATGCCGTCTATGGCCAAATTCAGCACCACGACCTTTTGGGCCTCCAATGGCGATGGACGATCGTCCTGTCCAGCCAGCACCCCGCTTAAATGCAGAACCATTAAACACGCTAATCCCCCAGCCCTTATACCTCTCAATTTCCTGACATTCATATTTTGTATTCCTTTACTAAAATAGGCTTACCCTCAGAAAATCTATAAATTCGTGGGTAGCCACATAATATAAGTTCCTTTTGCCGCATTCAATCGCCACTTTGCCTTCCATCCCCTGACGTGGCACTATGCTCTTTTCCTGTTCCACCTTGTCTGAGGTTTTATTTAATGCCGCCGGTCCTTCCACCCGCACCTCAATCACATTGCGATACTTTTGTTGACCCGTGGAAAGAACGTGGGCTTTCCGGGCCACCGCCAGCACTTTTGTTTCCAGCGTCTTGTCCGGATAGGCGTTCAGGATGACTTTTGCACCCAGACTCTCTTCGCCTTCCAGCTTGTCGTATGCCCTGAGCAATTCTCCCGCCTCATCTTCGGGCACATGCACCAATAACTGCCACGGAGAATCATCAGGCACAATTTCCAAAACCGCCTCACCTCTAAACACCGGTTTGGAGTACAACTGTTCAATCTGACTCTGACGCGTTACCACCGTCCCGGAAACGGGGGCCGTTATTTCATATTGCGCCAATTGTAGCTTGCATTTATTCAGTTCTGCCTCTAGAGATTTTATTCTATAGCGGAACTGCTCCATCTCTGCCGTATTACCTTGGGCGTTGAGATAAGCCGTCTGCGCCTCACCCAGGGCCTCGGTAATCTGGTCTATCTCACTTTCTTTTATCCGCTTGTCCAGCCCTGCCAGAACCTCACCCTTTTTTACTTTCTGTCCCGATTGCACCGATACCGTCTCGATCACTCCTTCTTGCTGAACATAGGCTGTCCGTGCCTCTATTGGTACCAGCTCCGCCGTGCCGATCACCTTGACCTGTTTGGTTAAAAAGGCCGGCCCCAGCAGAACCAGCAGAACAACTGACAGCCATGCCGCCTTTCGTACCTGCGGCATAAGATATACCTTGTCTCGCACCGCCCCTAGTGATCGAACCAATAGCGATAAGGGCAGATTTCGATAGGTCAGACAGTTTGAAAGGGCGCTGCTCGACTCGACCAGCATACCCTCAATTCGCCTCCGCTGCATCTCACTGAAATCTTCTTCAGATGCCTTCTCCACCACCAGTGCCCCCACTACTCGATCATCCTTGGTGATGGGAAATATCCCCAATACCATAGACTTGGCCTGCAGCATATATAATCGTGCTGCGGTTACCAAATCATCCCCCGTATCTTTCGTCTCCCTCACCGCCGCGTTGGGATTCTCCACCAGCAATACCTTGTTATTACGGCACACCTGCCGGGCGATTACTGAAATGCTCTGGATATAACTGCTCTTTACTGCCAGCGACTCCACCCCTGAAACCGCTTCCATGCGGAATTTTCCTCGGCTCGAAAACGTCCCTGCCATGCAGCGATAAACACCTAATAGCTCCTGCGCATAGTTCGCCAACGCATAGCAGGCCCGCTGAGGATCCAGACTGCTGTGCAGAGCACTGACAAATTGCCGCAATCTATCCCCTTGTGCCAACTGACCCTCTAGAGTCCCAATCTGTCGCCTTTGTAAAAACCTTCCTGCTCTGTCACATAATCCCTGCACAAACCCCAGATAGCCCCTGACCGCCCGCGGATCGACATCCTTGGGAGATATCAAAATGAATATGGCTTTTACTTGGTTTGTTACCAGAATAGGGATAAACAATATTGTATGATCGGATTTATTCTCCCCAACCTCTCCCAGACCCCCGTCAAAAACGTCTGAGCCGCCCTGTGCCGGCAGAACTATCGCTTGGGAACTCTCCAATACCTTCTTTACCGCATTTTCCATCAGGTGAAATTGTTCCCCTCTATCCTCCAGGCCGGCCGGTTGCAGATTCATATGACAGAGCTTTTTGGGGGGCTCTAATCCCTCATTATTGACCTTCCAGACCGATCCTCCTACGCCCAATACTGCTACTGTACGTTCCAGGAACTGCCGAAAAAATTCCTCCTCCGTTATATCGGTATCACTCAGCCTTGCTATCTCTTGCGCCAGGCCGTTGAGTTGCTCCTGAAAGGCAGCCATTTCTGTTCTCGTGGGCATTGTAAACTCCGGGATTATCTTATTAGCTTCTTATAATAGCCCCTGACGTAAAACATGTCCCCGCGCAGGCGGGGATCAGGGGGGTATATCAGTCCCTGATATAAAACCAGAGATTCAGCATCATACCAGATTTTCCCCAACAATTAAACCCCTTAACTTTCGCAGTTTTATAATACGTTTATCGATATTAAAGGGCCTTCTGGCGGCCGTTTATATTTTTGGCTGTTTTCGGGCCAACCACCGAATGCTACTAAAAATAGGTTTTTGCCTTCCATAGGCCCTTTCTTACAATTATGTCAGAATATTCAACAGGCAAAAGTGCGAAAGAGCACAACCCTTTTCCGGCGCATAAAAAAGCCCGATCTGGTCTCCCAGATCGGGCTATATTTAACCTTATTCAGGTATTTATTAATTGTCGCCCATAGTCAACAACAGATCGTCACTGTCATCCGGATCGAAATTACTCGGACCGAACGGGGTCAGGCCCGGAGCAACTGTCTGGATAATAGTTACCGGATTGTAGAACGGATTCATGTTGAATTGGACACCATCGCTGCCTTCATCTTCCGGATCGGCATTTTCAATCCACGGACGATTGTCAATGTTATCGTCATAGACTGTACCGAAGCGGCAGTTAATCAGCATTCCTGGCAATCCCCAGCCACCGCGTCCATAAGCCGCCCCGCCGGTAGCACCAAATCCCATATTCAGCATATCCACTTGGCTATCCACCGAGACGTTAATAAACATGTTACCGGACATCTCTTCTACATCACCTTGGAAGTGACTATTGATTGCCATGATAGCTACGAATTCCGAATCTACGCTTGAACCTACTGTCAAGCCTATTGCTGTATTGGTTTCGATGCTTGAGGCACCTCCACCGATATAGCAGTTATTGATCATTCGGCTCACGTCCAGATCATAGCAATATCCGGTAACGGCTACCCCCATCGCCATACCGTCAATATCCACATAATCCGCATCGCCGTCGATCAGAACACCATTGATTATGATGTTGCTGCCGAAATCATTCGAAGAAATATCACCTACATGGGCATTACCACCATCAGGTATATCACCTCGGGACACACCACTAATCAGGCTCCGCAACTCAGAGTACGACGGGGAAGACCCGGCATTCACACTGGCCAAACTCGCCAGACCACGCCCAATCAATTCTACATTGGTGGGCTTGCCGAAGAACATCTCATATTCGGCACTGACCAGCGGTGAACCTCCCAGATACAGGGTTTGATAATCACCTGCCGGATTGATAAAGGTAACCGAGGGATCACTGGAATCCAGGGTACCTGTGCCGAACTGGGTGTCAGAACCTTCACCATACATCACCTCACCAAACAGGGTGTGCGACCAGAAGTTATCGACTCTCAGATCTGCCGTGTCGGCATAAATGTCGCCTTCCACAACTATATGATCCACAAAGCCATAAACAGGCCCCGTGGTGCCGCTGGTCATAACCGTCACCACTCCGGCCCAGTCACCGTCAACTGTCAGCGTGTCGATATCCAAATCTACCACAGTCACGGTCGCTCCGGCCGCCAGCCCGTTCACCAGGAACATGTCCGGCATCGTACTGCTGCCGGAGAAGTCCAGCCATCCCAGTGTACCGCTTCCCGTAACGGAAACTTCCACCTGGCTGTTACTCTCGTGATACGGCGTATTGGCCGTCACCAGAATTTCACCATCTACCAGTAAGAGTTGCGGTTCCGGATACTCACCATCTATACAAGACTCACCACCAGTCTGCGGAGCAATGATCATCTCGATATTGCACTCGTAAGGCATGTAAACTTCAATATCCAAGTCGCCGATGGGCGCCTGGGCACCTTCCCAGTCGCCGCCCAGCAGCATGTAGGCCTCGATGTCACCGGTCAGACTGTACAGCATTCCCAAAGCACCGCTGGAGGAATCACTGATATACACACCCTGAACGACTAAGCCTTCCGGAGCGGCGTTGACATCAAGTTCAACAATATCGCCTATCTCCGTCAGGATACCGCCGTCGAACCAGCTCGGCAGTCCCGACAGACCATAGTCTGCCACCGCTGCCTGCATCGCCGTGCCGCCGCCCATCGCCACACTGCCGTTTTCAGTCCACAGAGTAGCTGTAACATCGTCACTGGCGGCAATATCACCGATGTCTTCGTTAACCCGAATGTCGGCGTCCACGGAACTGTTCAGCGACAACATAAAGCCTACCGAATCCATATCGCTCAGCGTTACATCCAGAGCGCCGGTGGCAAGTACGCCGTCGAGATTATCCATACTTCCGGTCAGCGTTAGAGCAATATTCCCGTCGTCATTTATGGCGTTATCCAGGGCCGTCGGGGCGTTAACCACCGAGCAGCTTGTGCCGTTGTCGGCATTGAAGGCGGCCTGAACCGCTGCCGAGGTCTCGACCTCGGCATTTCCATCTGCCGCGGCTATAATTCCAACATCACCCGCAACGGTAACAGCCAGTGCTGCCGTGTTATTCTCGATCACCAGGATCTCATCCACATTGATGTTAGCCCCAGTGCTGGAAGCCAGAGTTAATGCAGCCGAATCTTCTAACAGTGTAATCGTACTTACATCTGCTCCGCTTCCCGATACATCGCCGGCTTCGATCTCGACCAGCATACCGGCATTATCAGTATTGCTTATCGTATAAGCCATCGGATTGGTATCCATGCCGTCGGCCTTCACGGTAAGTGACAGGTAGTCAACACCGTTCACCGCACCGATCGCCAGATCGCCGGTAATGCCTACACCGGTAATCGAAACTGCATCACCACCGCCGCTTGCACCGCCGATGAAGATGTCCGCCGATACCGCACCACAGGGAGCGGTAATAGTCGTCAGACTTCCGCCCACCATGATCAGGCCCGAACCACCGATATCACCCTCGGTTGAGGTGATCGTCCCGCTGTTACCTGCTACGCAGATATAGCTGGTTCCTTCACCGGCACTGCCGACCACATCAAGTTCGGCCGTCAGAGAGGTCAGATTCTCACCTACGCTCAGGGTGCCGGTCATATCACCGCTTTGAGCAACCTTGTTGCCGCTGTTATCAGCCACCGACTGACCGATGCTCACTGCACCCACGGTGCCACTGGCACTGATGCTGCCGGTCATGTCACCCAGAATGGTAACCGAATCGATGTCACCATCAAGGCCTGTGCCCAGGCCGTCACCCGGATCACTGATAGCAATGGTACCGGCCATATTACCGGTCGCGTCCAGAGCTGTCTGGGCCGCCGCTGCCGATCCATAACTGTTGAACGAAGAGGCTGCGGTTCCGACCAGAAGGTCACCGAGGTCATTAGCTGTGATACCACCGGTTGCTGTGATCGATCCGGTAATTGTTACATCATCCAGATCGATTGCCACCAGCACATAATCCAGATCACCGTCGATCGTCACATCACCATTGGAAGCCTGTGAGCTTTCAATCTGGGTAATGACTCCGCCCGATACGGTAACTGCATATTCTGCCGCACTACCACCGTCAGTCAGTAGTATAGGTGTGTTAAAGGCGCCGCCGGCTGTGCCAAAGGCAAAGCTGATATCGTCACCAGCACTCGAACCGCCTGCCGGCAGAGTATAAATCGTGCCGTCTGCCGGGGCCGCAATAACTACCGAATCACCGACATCCGGATCCTCGAACAGTCCAGCTAGTTGAGCCGCCGTGGGATCATCTACTCCCATCGCACTGCCCACTGATACTGCCTGCACCGCATGAGTTGCATCACTGGAGTTAACCAGCACTGGTACCAGCACGTCGCCTTCCACGATCAACGCTGAGATTGATCCGGTCTCCACCAAACTCACATCACCTTCTACGGTTAGTGTTCCCAGTGCCTGGGTAGTGGAGCCGGCCGTGAAGTTCAGCGAATTCAGATCGAATGACGCCGCACTCAACGCCTCGGTCACCGCCGCCGTGGTGGTCAGACCCAGATCGATCGAACTCGCCGCCGCGGTAGAATTATCTATTGTAATATCAATGGTTTGAGTACCACCGACATAATTCAGACCATAACTCGGTCCTGATGTGGCATCTACTGTATAAACCACACCGTTATCAGTAACCACTAACACTGGTGAGCTGGCCGTAGCCGCCTTAGCGATAATCGTCGCCGTAATATCTTCACCAGCTACCGCGTCGATATCACCACCGGCCGTGATGTTACCTGAAACAGTACCGTCATCGACAATACCGTCGGCATCACCCGCCTCGGGGTTAATCAACACGTTATCAATATTTCCTAATGTGGCGGTAACGGTCGCAGCCATATCAGCAGCAATCGTACTTACCGTCCCGATGTTCCCGCTGCTGGAGAGGATCGAACCCTTGATTCCACCATCGTCTTCATCAGGATCAGTCGCGGTGACTGCGGTAATATTCCCGCCCGCTGTAATAGTGGCATTGATTCCAATGTTGGCTCCGTCATCACCGGCTGCCGATACCGTGCCGATCGTGCCGTTCGTAGCTGTGATGGTAACGGCCGTTGCCGTATCACCCACAGTCACATCAGACTGCACGCCGCCGATGTTCTGATCGGCTACCACGCTGGTCGTGCCGTTACCGGCTCCAATCGCGCCGCCCGCCGAAATCAGGCCAATGCTGCCCGCTGTTGACTGAATGGTCACCGTATCACCGGCATCATTATCCGCTCCAATCGAACCGGCCACTTCAATATCACCGATATTGCCCGTAGAGGCCAGAATCTGGAGTGGACTGCCAAAGGCATTACCAAAGTTACCCAGGATCGTTATATTCCCCAGGCTCGTTCCGGTAATACTGCCGTTCACATCACTTTGTACCGTGATGTCTCCAATCGAACCGGTTGCATTGACCGCCGCATCGGCGCCAACCGAACCGGATGAACCTAGCGAGGCGTCACCCAGATTGATACCGGCCAGCGAACCGTTAACTGTAACCGTAGCACCCGCTGCGATGGCAGTTCCGCTCAGGCCCCGGATGTTCAGATAGCCGGCTGTTCCGCTGCCCGCAACGTTAATGGTCAGGTTGCCGGAAATTTGGCCGTAGGCGATATTTTCAGTTACCGGTACATTCACGGTACCCGAAACGCCGCCTTCCACCTCGATGGTTGTCGCGGTTATGTCGGTATCACCACCTAGCGTATAATTACCTTCGATATCCAACAGACCCACGGTAATCGGTGCATCCGCTCCGACCGTAACATTTACATTAGCAGCGGTATCATCCACCAGGCTCACATCCGTATCCGTAAACAACTGCTCTGCACTGGTATCTACTCGCGTGGTGATATAAATATCCGGTGTTGTCCCCGGTGTGCTGTCCGCCAGTTTGCTGATCGACAGCGTAGCCGTCGGCGTGCCGTCAAAGACGATCTGGGCCGTTACGCCCGAATCGACTGTTGTCGTGCTGCCCGTCTCGAAGGCCCATACCGCAAAGCTTACTTCGTTAGATATGAACGTAGCCAGCGGTGAGCTCGATGTCGCCGCACCTGCGGTTACGGTTGCTTGAATGATCGCATTACCGGCGTCGATCAGGTCGATGTCGCCGGTTGCTGTGATCGTCCCGTTAATATCTTCACCGGCCAGACCACCGGAACGAACCGTTCCGATATTGATAGCGGCCATCGTTACGGTAACCTCTCCACTGGAGGTAACCGTCCCGATATCACCGGTCCCGTCGATATCGTTATAAGAAGCGGTAATCGTTGCGGAAAGGTCCCCGGCAGCGGTAATGCTCGTAATATCATCTTCTGCTCTGATGGTCGAACCATTGATTGTGCCACCAGCTACAATCGAAGTAATATTTCCTGAACCCGCTGTTATATCACCGGTTATCGTTCCACCACCAGCTTGTGCTGTGATGATACCGCTAATCGCACCTGCCGTGGCCACTATATTACCGTCAATATTGGTCGCCGCGGTAATGTCTGCAGCGATGTCGCCGGTAGTGGCGGTAATGTTTCCATCAACATCGGCACCGGCCGTTATCGTTGCCGCCGCATCAATCCCGCCGGCTGTCACTGTAATGCCGCCGCCGATATTTCCGGTCGAGGCCTGCACTGTACCGGTCAGGCCGCCTGCTGTAACGGTTACCAGACCGTCAACATTCGTCCCAGCCTTGACCGTACCGGACAAACCGCCCGCGGTAATCGTAATTGCTCCGTCGATGTCCACACCGGCTTCAATTGTACCGGTAAGACCACCGGCCGTTATCGTTATGGCTCCGTCAATATCATTGGCGTCTGCCTTGATCAATCCGGCCACTCCGCCGGTATCGATCGTGATTGCACCATCGATATCACCGGTTGTTGCCATCAGTGAACCCGTGGCTGTAATACCGTCATCGATTTGCACCGCCCCGGTAATTCCTGTCCCGGCGGTAATGTCACCGCTTAGTTCACCATCGGTCGTAATCGTTCCGATTTGGGCAAAGGCCGTTATCGTCCCGGTAATGTTACTACCAGCATTGATCGTGGTAATATTACCTGCCGTAGTCGAAACCGTAGCGGCTATGATACCACTGGCGGTCTCATCGGCGTCCGCGGTCAGTTGTCCTATTGTACCAGCCGCCACTATCGTACTGTCGGCTGTAATATCACCGTCCGCTGAAACGATTCCGGTAATGCCTCCGCCACCGGCTGTCACGTCAGCGGCGAAATCTACATCCGCTGTCAAGGTGCCGATTGTACCACCCGCGGTAAAGCTTGCTTCAGATGTGATGTTGCCGTCATTACCGGCCGTCATCGTCAAATTACCAATATTTCCGGTTGTTGCTGTTACGTCACCGGCAAAATCATCATCGGTAACTGTAATAGCACCGCTAACATTGGTTCCGGCCGAGATCACTGCCGTATTGGCTACTCCACCGTCTGTCACTGTTATGGCGCCGGTTATACTACCGACTCCGTCAGTACCACCGGAAATCGTACCAGCCAGGCCACCTGCGGTAATTACAACTGTTGTCGAAATATCACCGCCCGCCAGGATCTGACCTGTGGACGTGATTCCGCCTGCTGTCACTAATACACCAGTTGTACTGATATCGCCCGCCGTAGCCACTATTGTGCCCGACAAGCCGCCGGCTGTGATGGTAACACCGCCGGTAATATCAGCTGCTGTAGCTGTTACCGTACCGGATATACCACCGGCCGTTACTGTAATCAGACCGCCTATATCGCCCGCCGTAGCGGTAATGGCTCCAGCCATCCCGCCGGTATCAATTGTTATTGCTCCGGCTATGCCGCCCGTCGTGGCGACCAGACTACCTGCTGCAGTAACACCGTCATCTATTTGGATTGCTCCGGTAAAGCCTTCCCCAGCGGTAATATCACCGCTTAATTCGCCGTCGGTCGTAATCGCTCCGATTTGACCGGCAGCTGTTATTGTACCTGATATATTACCACCGGCGTCTATGGTGGTAATGTCATCACCTGTTCCTGTGGTTGTAATCGTACCGGCAATTGCACCACCGCTCGTTTCATTGGAATCGACCGTCACTGCGGTAATTGTTCCACCGGCAGTGATTACCGAATCAGCGGTAATACTACCGTCGGTTGAAACGATACCTGCGATGGTTGTCGCTGCCGTTACATCACCGGCAAAATCGTCATCGGCTGTGATTGTCCCGATTGATGTGCCGGCCGTAATACTTGAGGCCGCCGTGATATTACCGTCACTGAGTGTAATATCGCCGATGCTTCCCGCTGTAGCTTCGATGTCACCGGACAGGTCGCCCGCTGTGATGGCGATCGCACCTGATATGTTACCTGCTGTTGCAGTTACCGTACCGGAAATTCCACCGGCCGTTACCGTAATATCAGCAGCAATGCCGCCCGCCGTAGCGGTAATCGCTCCGGCCATCCCGCCGGTATCAATTTGAATATCAGCCGCACCGGCAAAGCCGCCTGTGGTTGCCACCAGGCTGCCGCCTGCTGCAATGCCGTCATCGATTTGGATCGCTCCGGTAAAGCCCGTCGCCGCGGTAATCGCCGCCGACAGACTTCCGTCAGAGGTAATCGCTCCGATTGATCCGGCACTGGTAATCGCTGCCGTAATATTGCCACCCACATCGATCGTGGTTATATTGCCCGAGGTCGTGGTTATCGTACCGGCCACATTACCGCCTGATGTTTCGTTGGAATCGACATCAACCTGTGCAATCGTCCCACCGGCGGTGATAACCGCGTCGGAGGTAATACTGCCGTCAGTTGAGACGATACCGGCTAAGGTTGTGCCCGCCGTTACATCGCCGGCAAAATCATTATCCGCTGTCAGCGTCCCCATGGTTGTCCCGGAGGTAAAGCTCGCTGCTGACGTAATAGCATCGCCTGCTGTCACATCACCCAGAGTGCCCGCCGTAGCTTCTACATCACTGGATATATCACCGGCTGTGGCTTCAACATCGCCCACATTGGTGCCACCGGTAATATTACCGGATATATCATTCCCTGCCGTAACATTGCCTACCGTGGTCCCGGCGCTAATTGCACCAGACAGATCAGTCAGTACCGTTACTGTACCAACTGACGTCCCGGCGGTAATGGCACCGGATATAGTTTGAATCTGGGTGCCGATCGCTCCAACGGATGTACCCGCTGTCACCGCGCCTGAAATGGTGATCGAGGTCTCGTCGGTACCGGTGATAGAAGTGATCAATCCGGCCGTCGAGATAATGTCACCTGCGAATGTCAGCGTATCGTCATTACCGGCATCACCCAGGGTCACTGCTCCGATATTGCCCGTAGCAACTGTTATATCACCGGCTGCTGTACTTCCTGCTTCCAGGGTGGTTGCACCCAGTGTCAGAGCCGAGCTCACCGGACCAGCCAGAGAACCGGTCACCGTCAACGTGCCTACAAATGAGGTGCTCGCCGTAATACCGGTCGCACCTACCGCACCGACACGCATGCTCGTTGCCACGGTCTTAGTGGTAAGCCCTGTGATACTTCCCAGGTTGAATACCGTAAGACCCGAACCATCCAGCGTTATCGTTGTTGCGCTGATCCCATCAGAGATGGTATTGTTTGACGAACCGCCTACCGCCGTAGCTATATCTGTGTCATCTGAACCAAAGATGTTTAGCGTTGCGGTATTGGTGTTCGTATCGGTGATAGTACCCAGCGATAGGGTAGCACCGTTCAAACCATCAGCGTCACCACCGATATTAAGATTGATAGTACCGTCGCATGCCGCGGTATTACCAATATCGATAGCTGTGATGGATTCTTCCGACGCGTCCATGGTAACTAGTATGTCACCCGTGGTACGCCCGGTCCATTCCACCCCGATCTCCCAGGTCTCGCCCCCGGAATCGGTAAATGAAATATACTCGTCGTCGGCGTTAATGGTAAAGGTGTGATCAGCATTATCCGTAGCGGAATTTGCCGTCACCGCCGGCGCGATTCTTTCTTCTAGTTCTTCTACACGGAATCGTGGGCCGAATCTGTTACGGCGTATTCCTTGCGAAGAGTCAACTAACTGCTTGCGTGCTTTTTTAATGAGTTTTCGGAGCCCATTAGCCATGATTTTTATCTCCTTTCACGACAGCTTGTTTCCAAACAAGCCGATACACTAAAACCCGATTATGTTTACATTGTGTTTCTAGATTCCCCAAAACTTTATTTGGTTCCGCTCTATTTATTCCGTTCGGCGATAAGCCACAGCCGCCGATACGGCTTATTTTCCGCTCATAATATCGGTCCTCCTGTAATCTAATTGTCTGTCATTTAAAATGATTACGTTAAATAATGCAAGATTTTTCAAAAATTTTTTTCACATTTTTTTTATCGCTGCTATCAGTACTGATAAATCACAACTGTTCTGTTAACAAATGCCGCCCGCTCAAAAGCCTAAACAGACCCATTTACACGCTCAATTTCTGTAAAATCAATGGGTAACGTGAAATTTCCGACTTGTTCCATCCGCCGACTGCCCGAAAACAGCCATAAATATATGGCCGCCCTGACATATATTGCAGGGAAATAGTCCTCCTGACAATGGTTTCTGACTTCACCATATTTAATACCATCTGGTATAGGCCGGTAAAATTCAGCGATCCTTCACACTTACTTACCAATTTTTGCTCTCTTTTGTAATGCAGCAATTAGATATTTTTTAGGGCTCTGGAACAATGCGGGTAACTATAACTACCTATAAAATACCTGTTTATCTACTTCCAACCGTCACTTCTTTTCCACGGCATCGGTTGCAGGTTTCTGAAAAGGTCCGAAGACCATGCGATATCCCTTTAAACCGCGTTTCTAACGCTGATAGGGCCTTATGTCAACTACAATTAATTTATTTTTTTTAAAAACGTGTTGATACTGACGCCAAAAGTCCCGATTTGCCCCAAAATATGCACCCGCTCCAAAACCGAGCTGGAAAAGCACTTTTAGCGCTGATGTTCAATTGCGACTGTTTGGCCGCCTCAGACCCTATACTTGCCAAAGAACTGAATGTAAGGGCCTGATGTTATAATATCACCCTTAATACTTACAGGCAAGCCTCTTAATCTGCAATTTACGCTAAAAGTCTCAAGACCACCTTAAAACACCCGTTTTATTCTGCAAATCGACGGATGTTTTAAGTCTGTGGCCCTGATTTTGTCCCTGGATAGGGATAATTTACTTCTTTTCGCCTGCCCCTGGTGCCAGACGACGCTGTACATTCAGCTCGATCACACCGAAATTCTGCTCATGACGCAATATCGTTTGCTGCAGAGCTGCGAATAGACGTTTCGCTGTGAAATAATTCAGTACCAGCCGCTTATCGATCTTGATGGTCTGATCTTCACGCGAGAACGGATTGGGATTCAGTGAAAAGTCGATTATCACTTCCTCCGGCGATCCGGTAACGCGGCAGAAATTGGAATAGGAAGCATCTACTTCCTTGTCATCCAGTGTGATGCGTATCTGACGTTCTCCGCCTGCCGGGGCGGGTTGTTCTTGTACATCGCCTTCGTTTTTCTTCTTGTCATCTGCCATAAATACTTTTCCTTTCGTTATACTAATCTCATTTCTGCCGTCAGACAGAACCTTCGATTAGAAACTAGCAAATCTACCCCCACCCTGTCAACTCTCATATTCTATAAAAACCGTCATTTTATCATAATATGTGGTCCGGAACACCAGATATCCGCTTGCCACGGCCTGGATTATAAGCGAAACCGCCAAGCTCTTCTCCGACGTAGCTTTAGCCTTGTAGGGCGGGCCATGCCTGTGGTGAGCTTGTCGAACCCGCCCACCGATTATTCTTCTTTGTTTGCGTTCACTTGTCACGGCAGCCTGCCACGGCGAAGCTTCAGCGGAGACGGGTAGCCTTGGCGAAGCCGGATTGGCGGTTAAGTTTATTTTGTGCCTTTTGTGGCCGATATTTATTCTGTTTTGAACATTTGAATTTTGGAATTTTGATATTGTTTAGGATTTAGGAATTAGTGCTTAGGATTTTTCAGCGTTCATCTGAGTGTATCAGCGGTTAAATATCTTACTCTTCCTTATTAATGTACAGCGTTTGTGTCGGAAAGGCGAACTCGATCCCTTCCGCCTCGAACGCTCTCATTATCGCCAGATTCACTTTCTCATTCGTTTGTTGAAAATCCCAATAGTTCGGCGGTTTAAACCAGTATATGACTAGAATGTTCAGGGAATAATCCTTGAACTCACTGAAATACACCTTCGGCACCAAATCTGCATCGCTGTTAATCCCGGCTGTTCCAGAAAGTATCCCCTTGATTAGCTCCACCGCCTTTTCCACCTTCTCTGGCGGTGTATCATAGGTGACACCTATATTGGCCACTCGCTTGATATAGGGACGGCGGCCGATATTTTCCAGCATATCATTGGCGATCGTACTGTTGGGCACACTCACCAGATGTCCATCCAGAGTTCTGATCCGAGTACTGCGGATCCCAACTTCTTCTACCGGCCCGTCGAATCCTCCTATGCGTATCCGCTCTCCCACCTGAAACGGCCGATCTGCGAATATGGTTATTGATCCGAAAAAGTTCGCCACCGTATCCTTGGCCGCCAAAGCAAACGCCAAACCTCCTATCCCTGCCGTCGCCAGTATCGTCCCGATATCCATCCCCAGGATATTGTCCGCTATAAACAAAACTCCCAACACGACTATGAATATCCGCAGACTTTTGCGAATCATCGGGACCAGCATGTCATCCAGTTTGCTCTGCGTCCTGCTCGTCCATCTCTTCAGGTAATATTCGATGATATCGACTAGTCGATATATGAAATATGCCCCAGCCATGGCTATTATTGCCTGGCATATCTGCCCCCATAAGTTGAATACCTGTTCGGAAAATCCCTTCTGTTCCGCCCCCAGGGCAAATTTCAGGCACACTCGCCCCAGATACATCCCCGCTCCAAAAACACCCACTCCCACCGGCCCCGCCAGCGACCTGAGAAACAATTCTAATAGTTTCTTACCTTCTTTTTCTGCTAGTTTATTAGCCGTACGATTCAAACAGTAGCGGATGATCCTTCCCCCGACCAGCGTCGCCAGGATAACCACCAGTAATAGACCGAACCGCCACAATTCGTTATCACCCACACTGTAAGACAGCCATTCTTTCCATCCTGCCCCTTCGGTTGTGGCTTTTTCAGCCGTTCCCAAAACACAATGGTATATTGGTATTAGTGCATAAATGGCCATTCTGATTGCCTTTCCCTAACTATATATACATTTACAGCCGATTGACGAACTTGACGCTTTTCTATATCGTATTCTAAATACTTAACTTTCGCAGTTTTATATTACGCTTATCGGTGTTAAAGGGCCTTCTTGTGACGGTTTATATTTTTTGCTGATTTCGGGTAATCCCCCGAAAGTTATTAAAAATCAGCTATCAGCGTCCATAGGCCCTTTCTTACAATTATATCAGAATATTCAACAGGCAAAAGTGCGAAAGCACTCTAAATAATGAGCTTGTTTATGGCAAACGTTTACCCAACTAAAGCCGATACGTATTTAACCTGGGATATTTATGTTTGCCTCCCGCTTGAACTATTTTTTTATTTTTAATATTTGCTATTTAATATATATGTATAAACTTGTCACCACTTATGTGTTATATAATGGATTATTAATAATATGTTTGACACAACCCAATCTGTACAACAACGCGGTGCCCTCAGCTCGATCCGGGAAACCTTTGAGTCGCTGATTATCGCCTTTATTCTCGCTTTTATTTTTCGTGCCTTTGTCGTCGAGGCCTTTGTTATTCCTACCGGCAGCATGGCTGACACCCTCCGTGGGGCCCATTTCCGCCTGACCTGTCCCGTCTGCGGACACCAGTACAATTTTGGATTTAATCCCGAAAAGTACGGTTACCAGAAGGGATACCTGCCCTCGGGCCCCGTAAATGTGATTGCTCGCTCTATGCGGAATGATATTCCCACCTGTGCTTTTTGCGGCCATCAGTTCGACCGCTCCTATCGCCGGCGTATCAGCAATGGCGATCGGATCCTAGTCCTCAAGTATATCTATCAGTTTGTCGAACCTCGGCGCTGGGATGTCGTTGTCTTTAAGAATCCCACCGATCCCCGCGAAAACTTCATCAAACGTCTCATTGCCCGGCCCCGCGAAAAGCTGGAAGTCATAAATGGTGACGTCTATATTAACGATCAAATCCAGCGTAAGCCCCCGCACGTCCAGGATGTGCTCTGGTTGGAGGCCTTTAATAATGACTACCAGCCCCAGGATTCCGTGCCGAAATCGCATTGGCCTCAGCCCTTCCAGGCCGCCTCTGCCGATTCACCCTGGCACATCGATCAGTATAAACACCTATTTGAATTTACCGGTGCCGACCAACTGCATAGTCTTACTTTCGATCCTGGTCGTCTGGATAATATCGTCAATTTATGTGAGTATAACGGCCCCGCCGGCGCCAATAGTTTTATATCCAGCGATTTGAAACTTTCCTTTGTCCTTATTACCGCCTCTCAAAAGGGGCACCTTGAAATTCGCCTGGGAAAATACGGCCGTACCTACTCCGGCATCATTAATTTCGACGGTACCTGTACCATCCACGACCATAGTTCCGGCCGGGACATCGCCTCCGCCCAATTCCCTCCTTTGCAGCCCAACCTGCCCATTGAAGCTTCATTTGCCCTGGTGGACCATTCCTGGCGGCTTTGCCTTGGTGATGACAAACTTGTCGAGCTCGGCCCCTCCGAACCCGCCGCCTGGGGTTATAAGCCCCACACTTTCATTTTGCCCACCGTTGATCTGTTCGCCTCCGGTGGCTCCTTCAACCTCGACCACATAGTCCTTTACCGCGATACTTACTATACTAATACCCCCAGTGGCATGGACCGTGTCAACGGAATTCAGGGCCTCGGCACCGAAGGCAATGCCATTATCCTCCAGGACAATCAGTTTTTTGTCATGGGTGACAACAGTCCTCTCTCTCACGACTCTCGCTTCTGGAGCGCACCCGGACTGGGTAACAATAATAAAACCTATCGTACCGGCACCGTCCCCCGCGACTATCTTATTGGTAAAGCCTTCTTCGTCTATTGGCCCAGCGGCTTTCGCCCCCATCCTTCTATTACCATCCCCTTGATACCCAACGCCGGAAAAATGAGATTCATCTATTAATTTATTTTGATAATGATTACAACCAAACCCTCTCTGCGGCTCTTTTGCCTGTTTGTTATTTGGCTGATGCTCTTTAGCAATCCCTCTCGCTGTCATTCCCGCACTGATCCTTTGAATATGCAGCGCGAATATTTCCAGACCTATGCCGAGTCTCCCTTTTCTTTATTGTCCCGCGATTACTTCGCTCGCTTTAACCGCGACCCTGCTGTCAAACCCTCCCCATCTGATCTGCTCATTGCCCGCGATTGGCGTATCCTCTACCCTGACAATGCCTCCCCTCTCACCAGACTTATGGCTGCTTATCTTCGAGATTTTCTTAACCAGCGCATGCAGCTTGCCCTCACTATTTCCGCATCGGATCATGAATCTTTAACCAGCGCCCAAAACGCGCTCATTCTTTTCGAATCAACCGGCGGCGATCCCAATTCCCCCGAATCATTTACTATAAAGGCCCAGCCTCAGCGGATTTTAATCAAAGGTTCCGATCCCCTCTCCCTTCGCGACGGCATCGTCAAGCTCGCCTCCATCATTGGCCTCAAACAGGCTCCTATCCTCCCTCTTTCCGAACAGATCTACCGCCCGCGTAAAACCATCCGTGTCGGTACCGTCCCCTGGATGGGCTCTTATCGCGATCTGGTATTCTCCGGCTATAATGCGGTATTGCTAACCGGCAGCCTCCGCCCTGACATCTTTGAAGCCGCCTACCAAGACCTCGGTAGCCTCCGCAAACTCTCTACCAGTAACGCCATCCCCCAGTTGAAATCACAACAGTCCCCCCAGGCTCTTGCCCGCTTAAAAAGCTTCGCCGACCAGGCTCACAAACACGGCTTAAAGGTCTATTTATACTTTCATATGGAACCCCGATTTCTGGAAAGTGATCCTCTTTTTCAGTCCCACCCCGAACTCCGCGGCGCCTTGATAAAGGATGGCCCTCCTTATAACAAGTATCATCTTTGTACCTCCCATCCCCTGGTCCGCCGCTATCTAAGCGAAAGTGTCCGGTCCGTTTTCGAACAGATACCTTTCGCCCAAGGCTTGGTAGTCATTATTGGCGGCGAAGGATTTCTTCATTGTTTTATGCGTCCTTATGATGTCCCTCCCGGCCATCAGACAAATTGCCCCCGTTGTGACAAGTTGCCTTTGGAAACTGCCCTTGCCGACCTCTGCGACTATCTGGGCTCCGCCGCCCGCTCGGTCAACCCTCGCGCCCAAGTCCTCGCCTGGCCCTATTCCGCCGTTTACTATTGGGTCGGTCACCGCAACGACCGCACCCAGTTGACCTTCATCCAGGCCTTAAAACCCGGCACCGCCCTGTTCTCCGACGTGGTCAAAGGCGATTACCTTCAAAAACCCGGCGGTATAAATAAAGTTCTCTGGGACTACAGCATAGATGAAGTCGGCCCCGGCGACCGTGCCCTAACCCAGCTTCAGGCCTGTCACACCCTCCATCGCAAAATGTACCTCCACACCGAACCCGAACTTGCCTTTGAAGCCTCCCGCCTGCCCTATATACCTTGTATGGACCGCTGGGCCCGCCGCGCCGACGCCCTGGCCGCCTGTCCCGCCGATGGCATTTTCGTCTGGCCCTTTTTCAAACCCAATTTTGGCAGCACTTCCGGCGAAGTCTTCCAATATTTCTGGTGGAACCCCGCCCCTGATGTTGAAGATATCCTTCAGCACTTAGCCGCCCGCATCGCCGGTAGAAAGGCCGCCCCCAAACTCCGCCAGGCCTGGCGCTTAGTCTCCCAGTCTATCGATCATTCCCCTGTCATGGACATGTATATCAGCGGCCCCATGTATCTCGGCCCGGCCCATCCCATGTGCGCCCAGCCCGGCGCCAAATTACCCGATTGTTTTTTTGGTGCTTTTCACGGCCCCAAAACCTCCGGCGTGTTTGAATCCCCCCTGGCCGGCGCCAAACTTTTCTTGGAATATTATCGACGCATGGAACATTGCCTCTCCCAGGCCCACGCCGCCCTTAACGACGCCGATCCTTTGGTCCCCGATTCTTACCGTTTAACCTTCGCCGCCGAAAAGTCTGCCACCGCCTGGCTCTATCATACCGTTCGTACCACCGCCAACTTCTATGAATCCTGCCTCCTGCGCGACAGCCTGACTAAGCTAACCAACTCCGGCCCTCTTTCAAGCGACCAGCGCCGCCAGGCCCAAAAAGACTTTAACCGTTGGCACCAGGTCCTTATCGATGAACAAAAAAACTCTCTTGCTGCTCTTCCTGTAATGCAACAGGACATGCGCCTTGATTTTTATTATGGTTATAACGGCGCCAACGGCTACCAGCACAAATCACACGGCACCGATATGATCCGCCACAAACTCGAACTGCTCGACCATGATATTAATGACTATCTCCCTCTTATCGCCCAAAAGCTCGGCCTGCAAACCGATCCCACCATCTCCCCCTAAGCCGGGCGGCATGCCGAAGTTTATCCGCCCAGGCGGGCGCAGCTTAGGCATGATCTTCTTTCCACGGCCTACGGTCAACTGTCCACCGTCCACGTTCTTATTCCTCCCTATCTCCTTATCTCCTTATCTCCCCTCTTTATGTTTAGCACCCAGGCTACGTCCTGGGTGGCTCTTGTTTTCTCCGTGTCTGTCCTCTCAGAATGTAGCCCGGGCCCTGCCCGCCGATTATTCTACCCCCTGGGTGGGGCAATTAGACCCTGATGTAAAATCAGGGGGTATCTTTCTTAAATGTGTGCCACGGCCATCTTGGCCGTGCCCTCCATTGCGTATTTATTGTCATTCTCGTGAAGCTTGTCCCCGACTCCGATCGGGGAACGGCAATCCAGTCTGGTAGGGTGGGGCTATGCCCCACGCGTTCTCTTGTAGGGCGGGCCATGCCCGCCGATTATTCTATCAACCTGTCCGGTTTTTACGATTTTTCATATTCTTTAAAATATTATTGCGCGATCACCTTCTTCAGTCGAATAAGTACA
>Ga0272443_10000468_pt1 | contig 74783 bp, 54 predicted proteins | sample SSMAcet12_FD_193581 | JGI IMG/M metagenome (GOLD analysis project Ga0272443, IMG submission 193581) | Marine sediment archaeal communities from Little Sippewissett salt marsh, Falmouth, MA, United States - SSM-Acet-12 | ecosystem: Environmental > Aquatic > Marine > Wetlands > Sediment ...
TAATACTTCGGATGACATCACCTCCTCGGCCGAACCATTTCGTAAATTGCCCCACTCTGATCCAGTAAGTGGTTGTTTATCAATACTGTTACATGCGGAAACGAATAAAACTGCAAAAATAATAAGTGGTGATTTATTCATATTACCATGTATTATTATCTGGTATCTTAATTTACCCGTACTTAATGGTTGTAGTTAAATTTCCATAAGCGATTGTTAAGTTATAGTTTTCAACTGATATTTCAGGAATATAAGTTATCAAAAGAATGCTGTTAAGAGAAAAGAAAAGATGTTAAATATTCAATGTTACAGGACATTTTGAAAAGAATTCACTGATTTACCTATGGAAACCATATTGCATCATAAAGATTAGATAAAAAATTTTCTTTAGCTTTCAAGACTATTAAATTGCGTCTCTCAGCAATTCGAACGCAATAAAACAGGGCAGATGAAAATAGTAATGATAGCTGTAGGAACACGGGGTGATATGGAACCGTTTGTGGCTATTGGTAAAATACTACAAAATAAGGGACATAGGGTAATATGCTCAATGCCCGGGCAATTCCGGCAAATTGTTGAGGAAACAGGGTTGAAATTTGAATCACTAGGAGAGAAGTATATTGAACTTCTTGACAGTGGGGATGGCAGGGCTGCGATGGGCGAAAGTACCGGGTTTAGAAAATTCATTGCCACAATAAAGCTTGCTATTCACCAGACAGAAGCAAATAAAGAACTGGTTAACAAACAATATGAAATAATTCAAAGAGAAAAACCTGACAGGGTTATTTATAACGGGAAATCTGTATTTCCTATAATCTGGGAATTATATAACAGGGGTAAAACAATTCTTATCAGCCCCGTACCATATTTACATTACGTTGAAGGGCATGCACATCTTGCCTTTAACAGCAATTATGGGAAATTATTGAACAGGCTGACCTTCTCATTCGCACATTTTGGAATGGTAACAACAGTGATGATAAGCAGGAAGTGGATAAGAATGAAGGATAAGATAAGGCGTAAGGACATAAAAGATATACTCAGGCACACCAAAGCAATATATACCATTTCCCCTACCCTTTTCACACAACCTGATAACTGGAACAGTAACATCAGGGTATTGGGATACTATAAATTTGAAAGAAATGTTGGCTGGCATCCAAACAAAGAACTGACCGGCTTTATGTCAAATCACAGTAAGATACTGTTTATCACGTTCGGGAGTATGGTTAATCCACAACCGGTAATGAAGACAAAAATAATTCTTGATATACTCGAAAAGAATAAAATCCCGGCAATAATAAATACTGCTTCCGGAGGACTGATCAAACCTGATATATATGACAGAGATCTTATACATTTTGTGTGCCATATACCATATGACTGGATATTTCCAAAAGTATATGCGGTGATGCATCATGGAGGATCTGGCACAACCCACCTGGGATTGAAATTTGGTTGTGCTACTCTAATAATACCACATATTCTTGACCAGCATGTATGGAATAAGATCGTTTACGATCTGGGTGCAGGACCCTTAGGTGTTAAAATAGGGGAAATTGCAAAAGAGAATATTGAGCCAAAAATTTTGATATTAATGAACGATAGCCGCTTCAGGGAGAAAGCAAGACAAATTCAAAAGAGAATGAGTAAAGAAGATTTTAGGGAAGAACTATATAATTTCATTATTAAATAGAATTTCTCAATATAGTTAAACAACACAGGTTGAGATGACATAATGAATTTGTTACTGATAATTTCTGAAGAATAGTGCAAAAAAAAATACATTTAAATGAACTTAGAAGATTTCGGTTACAATAATAAAATTGATAGATTCAGGAAGGAGAATAACCTGGATAGATCACAGATAGGCAGAGTAATAACAGAGCACAGGGAACGCTATATTGTAAAGACAATAAATTCTGAGCTGGAAGCAGAGGTTACCGGTAATATACGGTTTACTGCGAAAGACCGCGAAGATTTTCCTGCTGTTGGTGATTGGGTCACAATAATTACATATGGAGAGAATTACGCAATAATAAATGATATCCTGCCAAGATCATCCATTATCAAAAGAAGGGCTGCAGGCAAACCTGGGGGTGTGCAGGTAATAGCTACAAACGTTGACTATGCATTCCTGGTCCAGTCAGTTGACAGGGATTTCAACATGAACCGGCTTGAACGGTATCTCACAATATGTCATTCCTCAGGGATATCACCCATAATAATCCTCAGCAAGATTGACCTTGTCAGCGAGCAACGATTAAGTGATATATCAGGCACTATAAGAAAAAGAATAAATGATGTGAGGCTTATAGCGCTCAGCAACCTGACAAAACATGGTTATGAGGCATTATCAGAAAGCATGGTAAAGGGTAAAACCTATTGTATGCTGGGTTCTTCTGGTGCCGGAAAGTCAACTCTCCTGAACAATCTATCAGGCAGGGAGGTAATGAGGACAGGGGAAATAAGTGACAGTACAAGAAAAGGGAAGCATATTACCAGCCACAGGGAAATGATCATTATTAAAAATGGAGGGATCCTGATAGATAACCCGGGCATGAGAGAAGTTGGCATTGCAGATTCTGAAGGTGGATTGGAAATCACTTATAATATCATTGATGAAACTTCCCTGTCATGCCGATACAAGGATTGTACACATACCCATGAAGCCGGGTGTGCAGTTATTGATGCTGTTGAGAGAGGTTTTATCGAAAGGGCTTCCTATGATAACTATATAAAGCTAAAGAAGGAGAAAGATCATTTTGAATCTACTCTGGCAGAAAGAAAAAAGAAGGAAAAAGATTTTGGTAAGATCGTTAAGAACTACAAGAAAACCATGAAGAAGAACAGGTCAGGAGATTAATATCCTCAGACTAAGCCTTTGCTTTCTTAGAGATCCAGTTAACCAGTCCTTTGCTCTGTATTATCTCGTTCAGTTTGTCAGGTAGCGGTTCGAAAGTTATTGTACTATCACCAACTTTCACTTCTCCTTTCTCAAAATCAATCTCAACACCGTCTCCTTCATTATAGGCATCAACAGCTTCAGGAAGAACTATAAGAGGCAATCCCTGGTTAATTGATGAACGGTAGAATATCCTGTTAACAGATCTTACGATTACAGCCTTTATTCCTATATGAGCAAGTCCAACAGCAGGGTGCTCCCGGGAGCTGCCACAGCCAAAATTATCACCGGCAATTATAATATCGTTTTTTTCTGCCAGCGTGCTGAATGATTTATCAAAGCCTTCAAACAGGTGGGGAATGATCGATTCAGGATCAGAACTAAGTACATTGTAAGTAAGATTTCCTGCAAACATCTGATCGGTATTAAGATTATCACAATCGCTATAGTTCCACACACCATTACTTTTCCTCTTTTCGCCTTCAGCAATTATGGTAACCCCGCTTTCTTCTCTCTCAATCATATATTTCTCATTACCGGCTTTTTTTCTGGGATCCGTTATTCTGCCCGTTAGAGCCGAGCATGCTACTGTTGCCGGAGAAGCCAGGTATATCTGTGCGTTTTTGTTGCCCATCCTGCCGGGGAAGTTCCTGTTGGCAGTAGAGATTACAGTATATCCATCAGCCGGAATGCCCTGACCGGTTCCAAGGCATGGTCCACAGCTCGGGCTGAGTATATTTGCCCCTGCTTCGATAAGTCTGGTAATATGTCCTTCTCTAATAGCCTGCAGGTATATTTCGCTGCTGGCAGGTATGACAAGCAACTGGAAATCTTTTTTAATATTTTTACCACCTAATATGGCGGATGCTATCCTGATATCTTCTATTCTTCCATTTGTACATGTACCAATAAGTCCCTGCTGAATTTCAGTGCCTGCTGTTTCAGAAACACTCTTAATATTATCTACATTATGAGGAGCAGCAACCAGTGGAAAAACCTCATCCAGGTCAATCTCGATCTCCCGGGTATAATCGGCTCCCATGTCAGCCCACTTACTATTCCCTGTACCTGAGCCCAGAAATTCATACAGAACTTCATCTGCAGGAAATACTGCATTCTTGGCTCCCATTTCAGAAGCCAGATTAGCTATTGTCATCCTGTCGGATATGCTCAATGTTTTCACTCCCTCGCCATGGTATTCAATTGACATATAGTTTGCACCTGCAGTTCCTATCATACCGATAATCCAGAGGGATAAATCTTTGGCATAAACATTTTCATTCAATTTACCTTTTAATGTAATTTTCATTGATTCAGGCACCCTGAACCATGTTTCCCCCCTGGTCCATATTCCGGCTGATTCCGTACGATCAATTCCTGCTGCCATAGCATTAAAAGCACCCGCGGTACAGGTATGACTGTCGCTGCCGACTATTATCATACCTGGAAGAGCATGATATGACATTATCTGGTGACAAATACCTTTGCCTGCATCGTAGAACTTATTGATCCTGTGCTTCCTTGCAAGTTCGCGTATCTCTTCATACTGGGTTGCGAGTTTTGCATTTGTTGGTGGCGCATTATGATCCAGAACAACCAGTAACTGGTCAGGGTCATTTATTTTACCGGATCCCATTTTTTCAAAAGTCCTGTATATACTGGCTGTATTATCATGGGTCAGTACAATATCAGGTCTTTTAAATACAATTGCGCCTGCCGGGGCATCAAATATCTTTTCGACAAAAGTGCGGGGTTCCATAAATTAGTAATGTTTAATTGTTGAATCGTTTAATCGGGTTGTCAAGATGTCTTAAATCTTAGACCGTTGATCTTCAATCTAATATAAAAAGACTATTGAAGAAGGCCGCCGTTTTTATAAATTTCCATCTGCACACCACTGAAAGGATTAATTTTTGTACTGTTACCTGTATTTAAGTTCTTAAGTGCACCTGTTTTCAAATTTATCTCCACTACATCCCCGTTTTTCAGCCTCAACTCTCTCAGGCTATCATATGTAAGTATCGGGAAAGCAGCATTTATTGCATTTCGTTCATAAATAGCTCCAAATGATTGTGCAAGTATAACCTGTATACCCAGTGATATAAAACAATCGACTGCCTGCTGTCTTGAGCTGCCCGAACCAAAATTTTTTCCCGTAACAATAATATCTCCTTTTTCAGCTTTTCCTGCAAAATCTTCATATCCATCCAGGTTGTCAAATGCATACTGTCCCATTTCATTTATATCTGTAATTGACAGGTAGCGGTTATGAAATATCATATCTGTGTCAATATTATCCCTGCTTATTACCCAGCACCTTCCTTTGATTATGTCAGGTCTCAGGAATTCCTGCCCCGTGGTAGCCTTCTTCTTTTCTTTTTTCTTTTTATAGCTGGTGGTTTCAAAAACTGCAGGTACTTCCGGGATATCATTTTCGTGTGTTATATATCCTGCTACAGCCGATGCGGCTACTGTTGCAGGTGATGCAAGGTATACACTTCCCTTGCCCTGTTTTCCCGGGAAGTTCCTGTTACCTGTGCTTAAAGTAATTTCTCCGGGCCCGTTCTGACCCACCTGACCAGCAGCGCAACCAGCACATCCTGCATTTGACACGAGGGCACCTGCTTTCTTAAAAATATCAATTATGCCCTCATGCAGGCATTTATTCCAGATTTCATCAGTGGCAGGCACTATTTTCAATACCACGCCAGGTGCCACTTGCCTGTTTTCAAGAATTTTTGCTGCTGCCCTCATATCTTCAATTCTCCCGTTTGTACAGCTGCCTATAAAGGCTGAGTCTATTTTTGTTCCTCTTTCAAGGTCTATGTTTATCGTGTCATGAGGCTTACCTGGCCTGGCCAGCATTGGTTTAAAGGTGCTGACATTAATATTGAAAGTTTTGTCATAACTGGCATCGCTGTCGGCAAATACAGCTTTAAAATCTTTACGGGCTCTTTCTTTACAATAATCAATTACATCTTTATTTGGAGGAAAAAGTATTATTATTGCCCCCATTTCGGTTGCCATGGATGATACTGTTACGCGGTCACCTATTCCCATATCCTCCAGACAGTCTCCATACATTTCGACTGAATAGCCCAGGAGAGAGTTTGCACCAAATTCCTTTAGCATGTTCAAAACAACATCTTTCGCATACACATTGACCGGCAATTTACCCTCGAGGGTAAGTTTGACCGAAGGTGGTACTTTAAACCATACTTTGCCCTTATTCCAGGCAGCAGCTATATCCTTATCACCCATTCCCTGACCGAAAGCACCCACAGCTCCGAGTATATTGGCGTGCGAGTCGGTCGAAACGGCTGTTGATCCGGGATATACAAATCCTTCATCAATGAGTAAATGCGTTCCGATACCCGAATTTATGTCGTAAACACTTATACCATGCTCCCGGGCGAACAATCGGCATATATGCTGGTTAACTGCATACTTCTGGTCTGAACCGGTAGGATTACAATCAAATGTAAAAAGTGTTTTTTCAGGATCATCTATTTCAAGATCATATTCATTTATATTCTTAACGACATTGGCCCCTCCGAAATCTCGTGCTACTCTTGCATCAATAATTACATCAACTATTTCTCCGGGTTTTACTTCTTTCACTCCAGAGTGAGCGGCCAGTATTTTTTCTATTATAGTCATTCCCATTTTATTGTGTTATTTAAATGCCGGTTTTAAAAAAACAATTATTTATCGTCCCATTAAATATCTACTATTGCTTTCAAGGGCCTTTTTGAAGATGATATTATTAAATAGTGATATATCGTGCAATGCTTTAGTTTTATCTTTTTGCCACTGATTACGGATCTCATTATCAAATTCTTCAGCCATTTCAAAATATTCCTGCTGCAGCTTATTCCGGTAATCCCGCCTATCTTCTATTTTTTCCCCATAGTTTTCATCCACATATTCAGTAACCTCTATAAAGGACCACCAGGCTAAGCCATTTTCCCTGTTATACATATCTTCCGGTACACTGAAGTGCATCTCATTAACCCTGCTAATATCATCATAGTATCTGAAAGAGGGAGGAAAATCATTAATACCATAATAAACAGGCATATATGCATGAACACATCCTCTTCTTGGAGCTATCCAGAGCCTGCATCCTGTTTCCACCGGCAAATTATTCCTTAATTCGGCAATAAATGACATTTGCTGATGACCGGCACAAATATTCATCACTTTGTTATCGTGTGGGTTATGTATTGTATAATGTTTTGAATCATCCAGTTCTGTACCCTCATAATGGTTCTGCAGTATATTCATCAGATCTTCAATACTGACAGGCTCCGAGGGTACGAAGCTTGCAGGCATTTCTTCATCAATATCATATTTTTCAGGTGAAAGTTTGTTCACTCCGGTCCACATCCTGCCTATATTTGACATACTTTCTGCTGATCTTGGACTACCGTAGGCTTTTCTGAAATTGAATTTCCCGTTTCCGGGTTCATACCAATTTCTGATAATTGCATATTCTTCAAGACCAGGTGAGCATAAATATTTTTCCTTATCACTGAAATCTATTTCTTCTATAGTGTAAAAATTTGGCAGATACACAACATGATCATCGGGTATTCTCATTGCCACCCAGTGCTTACCTCTTACAACTGAAAGCATCCATGCTTCCTTTGTATCGGCGATAGTATATGTTCTTCCCGAAGCATTATAACCGAGCTCCGAAATAAGGTTGCCTGCAATTTCAACACCATGCCGTGCCGATCGAGCCCTTTCAGCAACTATTTTTCTCAGGTTAAAGCCAATACCTCCATTGACTATTTCCCCGAGTCGCTCAATTGAAGGACATGAATTAGATGTTATGAGTACGCCATTTTCATTAAGAAAGCTGTCAGCAAAGTTTTGACCCGGCATTTCAAGCCATATAAAACCGAGGGTAGCCGATGGCTGGTCAATAAGTGCTCCATTTGTCATAACAACATTATCAGCGGGGTTATTATTGGTATAAGACTTATAGAAGTTAACCACCTGTGTTCCTCCGTCATCCTCATTATGTCCGATGAGTACGTGCCCTGATGCCGATGCGTCCCTGCCCACTATTATCGTTGAGCAATTAAATCCATTATTAAGTGTTTGACCATTTAAATGTCCTATAAAAAGGAATAATGCCAGAAGAAAGGATATTCTTTTCATTTTAATTAATTTTGTTTAGGAGGGATAAAAATATAAAATGTTATTCAAAATAATTAATGTTTAAAGGTAACTGTTTATCAAAAAAGTATTGATTAATCCCGGTTTATAGATAAGCTGAATGCTTTCATTCATGATAATAATTTTTGAATTTTCAAAAAAAATCTTATATTTGTATAGAAGCTCATGCTATTAGCACAAAGAGGAGTGAAAAAAAGGTAATGGTTGTGTGAAAGAACAGGATTGTATTGCAGACATTGACTTTCACAATTAGGACACTCCGAAATACACGGAGAGTCTTCCTTATTATCAGACAGTAGATTCCGGGATTATCTTTTAAGAGAACCCGTTCCCTTCTTCCACAACCAACCCTCACTCCTCTTTTTTTATGGTATAAATTAGGGCATACTGTCTAAAAATTCTGTTTATATTAGTAAAAATTATTGCCGTTATGAAAACTCATATCAGGCGCAGAGAGAATACTGAAAAGCTTGTTATAGTATTTGGCAGCTGGGGTGTAGATCAGAATGCTTTCGTTCCCCTATGCTCAGAAAATCATGATTTTATTCTTTATTACAATTATTCAGCTGATGAGCCCCTGATACTTCCCGATCGTAAAACTTACAGTCAGATAGTACTCATAGGGTGGTCACTTGGTGTCTGGGCTGCTGAGTATTTGTCTGAGTCAATGAACCTGAACCCTGATCTTGCAATAGCAGTTAACGGTACTCCGGTGCCAGCTGATGATAAATACGGGATACCCCTGGATATATTTGAGGGAACCCTTAACAATATTAATGAAAGGGGCATGGAAAAATTTAATATAAGGCTATTTGGCAGTAAATCAGTGCTTGATAATAATATGGACAAATTATCGAAAAGAAGTATTGAGTCCTACTCTACCGAACTCAGATGGTTATATAACAGGATTATGGAGAATCCTGACAGGAAATATAGATGGGATATAGCTCTTACGAGCATAAATGACCGTGTCTTTCCACCTGAAAATATGATCAACTACTGGAAAAAAAGGAAGGATACTGTACACATCACTACAAAACTTCCTCACTATCCATTTTATCATTGGGATAATTTTGATAATATGATTGAATACCTGCTCAGGAAAAGCGGATTAGACTTCACCTATAGGTAGATTCATATCACTATCTTTCAGCTTCTTACCAAAATCGGCAATTATACTTTTTAATTTCTTATACTCACTTGTTTCTTTCACCGGCACATTATCACCCCCGGCTTTCTCTATTCTTGTTAGAACATATTCCATGGTCATCCTGCTCGTATCCATGGATGGTTGGTAAAATCTGTCTCTTGGCTTATCGATATTTATTTCAGTAATTAACCCTGCTTCAACAAGGTTATACAGTATATCCCTTGCGAGCCTGACAGGTATTTGAATTTCTTTAGAAATTTCGCTTGCACTCAGAGGGTTATCGCCTGCTATAAACTTCCTCACTATCATATTCATTATAAGCAATGTAAGTATCCTTTTGTGGTATGAATTTATTTTCAGGGATTCATACTCCAATTCGTACCTGCTGACATTCTGGTTGGCGAAAGAAATCTCGGCACCCATTAATACAACCAGCCAGCTTATCTGCATCCAGACTATAAAAAGTGGGAATGCTGCAAAGCTTCCGTAAATTGCTGAATATTTCGAAACACCAATCTGCGAGTTAATATAAAGCAGCTGTACCAGCTGGAATATAGTACCGGCAATAATACCAGCTACCATAGCCGATTTGAATTTAACTCTTGTATTTGGCATTATCATATACAGCATAGTAAACACGAGCCAGATAATAATGTATGGTACGAATTTCAGAAGAAAGATAAGTGCCGGTTTAATTGTGCTCAAAACCATTGCCTGGTCTGAGATACTGCTCATTTTAGCATTAAGGTATACCGTAAAACTACCCGATAACACAATGAATACCGGTGCTACAAGCAATATGGAAAGATAGTCTGCAAATTTCCTTACCCAGGGCCTAGACTTTTTTATTTGCCATATATGGTTAAATGATTTTTCTATATGGTTAAGAACCTGCATCACCGACCATAAAAGGATTACTAGTCCAATCCCTGCTATAAAACCTCCGCTGCTAGATTTCAGGAAGTTCTCTGTAGTCTGCAGTATCCAGTTCATTACTTCTTCGTGACCGACAAGGGCATTGCGTATTTCTATTTCAAGTCTCTCCTTGAACCCAAAACTCTGGGCTATCCCGAATGCTATTGCAGCCACCGGGATTATCGACAATAAAGTATTAAATGTCAGAGCAGATGCCCTGAGCTGTACTTTATCCTCTCTGAAACCCTTGAATGCGAGCACCAGTATACGTATTTCCCTAACGAGGAAAGTTTTCCTCTTTGGCAGGTCGCCCAGTGGAATATGCCATATCTCCTCAGTGACATATTTAATTTTTTTCCTGATCCAATCAGCTATCTTTTTCATTTGGCATTAATTAGTGATTAACAAATATACTAATGGTAAATTAATTGCCTTTAGACTAAATTTATTTATTTTCGGAAAAAAGCATGTCCGTATGGAAACAAAAAGCATAACAGGTCCGCGTTTAATGATTGACAGGGAAAAGTGCCTTAATAACATAGACCGAATGGTACAAAAAGCCAGGAATAATGACCTGATATTCAGGCCTCATTTCAAGACACATCAATCAATTGACATAGGACGATGGTTCAGGGAATACGGTATAGATAAGATTACCGTATCATCTTTAAGAATGGCATATTATTTCGCCTGCGACGGGTGGAAAGATATACTGGTTGGTATAGCTTATAATCCCCGGGAATATAAATTGTATGAGGAATTATCTGGTAAATGCAGAATACTGATTACTGTCAGTTGTCCTGAATCTGCACTTATTCTGGCAGGTCAATGTCACTTCCCTCTGGAAGTAATGATAAAAATTGACACAGGTTATAATCGTACTGGCATTAAATGGGACGATCAGACAGATTTATTAAGAACTATAGATTATCTGAACCGTAATGACCAGATTACACTCAGAGGCCTGATGACTCATGATGGGAGCACCTATGGTTTAAATAGCAGGAATAAGATCCTGGAACATTATGCAGTGTCAGTCAACAGGATTATAAAATGCAAGGATTATACAGGCATAAATGATCTGTTAATTTCTATTGGTGATACACCCTCAGCATCGGTTGCCGATGATTTTAGCGGTATTGATGAGATAAGGCCAGGGAATTTTGTCTTTTACGACCTGATGCAGTACATAAACGGATCATGCAGCTTCGATGATATAGCCATGGCACTGATCTGTCCGGTTATAGATATAAGACCATCTTCAGGCACTGTGGTTATACATGGAGGGGCAGTACATTTTTCAAAAGACAGTATTGTAATTAATAAGAGGCAGGTATTCGGAATGATAGCCAGGATGGATAACTCAGGATGGCACAATCCCAAGGATGATAGTTATATATCATCACTATCCCAGGAACATGGGATAATTGATTACCCGGATAACAGATTTGTTAATAATATACACCCTGGAGATCTTCTGGCTGTTATACCTGTACATTCATGTCTCACGGCTGACAGTATGGGCCACTATTACCTTAAAGACGGTGAAAGGCTTGATCATATGCGACAGTATCATCAGGATTCAGAATATTCTTTATGATACCGGTAATAGCTAAAAAGTCCCAGCTTATATATCTTGAAAATTTTCAGGGAGCATTTTGTTGAGCGCAGCATTATCTCTATTCTCCTCTGTCTTTTCAAATAAATGTAGGCCAGTATGCGGGGAAAACCAATGAATCTCAGGTAGAAGAAGTATTTAAGCAGACTTTCAACGCTGGCAAAGGTTCTTTTATCAGTTACTTTGTCATATAATATATTGAGATTGCCAATGCTGTCCCTTGTTTTAAGGACATAATCACGGTTTGACTCCAGGCCATCATGAATCAACCTGTTTTCTATATGTTCGATAGGAATGTCGGCTTTTTTTAACTGGTAGGCAAACAAAGTATCTTCATGACCGTATTTCTTCAGTTCTTCATTAAATCTGAATTTTTTCAATATTGAACTTTCAATCATAAAGTTAAAGCCTGAGAAAGTTGAATAGGGCTGCTTTTTTCTCTTTTTTACAGATTTTCTCTCGTTGTAATATCCATAATGCCATCTTAGATATTTATCCGGATTATCCGGCGGTATTTTATGGTAATCTGTACCCCCGCAGATCACTGGGGCTATTTCATAATTATCAAGCCATCTATTAAGATAATCCTTTGGATTACCCTGTATAAGGGCATCAGCATCAATGAAAAGCAGGTAATCCCCTACAGCTTGTTCAGAAAGCATATTTCTGATTGTCGCTCTACCAACATTATTCTCGCTAATTAGCAGGCTTACTTTATCGAGCTTAGCTAATGCTTGATACATACCCAGGTAATCACCAGAACAACCGTCAGCTCCAATGATTATTTCATCATATTGCTCAATATCCTTCACTGCCTGCTGCAGACCGGTGACAAGTGAAGCGATATCGTAATCAAATACCGGGATTAAAATTGAAATCATACCCTCATTAATTGAACATCAAATATAAAAAATATTGATGGATGAAACCAGTAAAATTTGGAAAGGTATTTGTAACAACTACTTTTGTTCTGTCAATTTAGAAAAATTTAATATATGTTGAAAGGAATAATAACTTTTTTTATATTAATTCTAGCTGTTGAAACAGCGGTCCCTGCAGATAATGGGTGCAATATATCATTTGATCTTGCAGGACATGGTAATAACTTTGTAAGCCTTGCCTATCATATGGGCGACAGGCAATATATAAAGGACACAATATATACTGATAAAACCGGGCATGCCACATACAGGAATAAGGAAAATCTTGAAAGAGGCCTATATATGATTGTTTTTCCGGATAATAGCCTTTTCGAGCTCATTATTTCAGATGACCAGGAATTCAGTGTTATTTGTGACCGTAGTGATATAATAAATACCCTCAGGTTCATTGACTCAGATGAGAACAATGCTTTCCTGACATACAGAAAAAGATGGATGGAGTTTCAGGAGAATATTACAATAAAAAGGCAGAGGATTGAAAGGCTGTCTGACAAGGATTCGATAAATATGCTCAGGATGGAGATATCAGGTCTTGAGGAAGACATTCTAGACTACATCAGAAATACTGCTAAAAAATATGAAGGCAGCCTTCTCTCGTCAATGCTATATTCAATGTTGCCGGTAGAAATACCTGAATTTAATATACCGCTTAATATATCAAACAGGGATTCCATGCAATGGGTTATGGGATATCATTACAATAAGGAACATTTTTTTGACAACGTAAAGCTTGATGATCCCGGGCTAATGCGCAGTCCTATAATGCTTAATAAACTAAAAACCTTCTTTACAAATGTGATAATTCAGGCTCCTGATTCTATTATGCCGGAGGTGAGAAAGGTAGTGAGTATGGCCGAGGGCAACGAGGAGACCTATCGCTACGTACTTGCATTTCTTTTCAATCATTTCCGTGACAGCCAGATAATGGGGCATGATGCTGTAGTTGTGATGCTTGCGGATGAATATTATTTAAACGGCAGGGTTGATTGGGTGGATGAGCAGTTCCTTAACACTTTGAAAAAAGACGTAGCAGGCATTCGTCCGAGCCTTATAGGTAAGAAAGCAGTAGATTTTACCATGGAAACATATTCCGGTCAATGGAAATCACTTTATGATATCAAATCAGAATTTACGATCATATATTTCTGGGAACCTAATTGTGGACATTGTAAAGTTGTAACGCCCAAATTAAGAGACTTTTATTCAAGATACAGGGATAAAGGCGTTGAAATATTTGCCGTATGCACCCAGAACAACAAAAAAGAGTGGGAAGAATATATAGCAGAAAGTGAACTTGAGTGGATAAACGGATGGGATCCGCTGAGAAGCACAGGTTATGATTTCTATTATAATGTAAAAGCAACCCCAATTTTATATGTTCTGAACAGGGATAAAGAAATAATTGCGAAGAAATTACCTATTGAGAACCTCGAGGAATTTATAGTCAGTTACAGACGAATAAATAACTAGTGGAATTATCCCCTGAGTACCTCTTTCATATATATTATAAGGCTATAGAGATCCTTAAAATTTTTCTGTATAACTGCGCTCTCATAGACCCATGAATAAACGCCTTTATCTGATATAATGGTTACCGATGGACTTACTGCACCTTGCTGCGCCCTAATGCCCAACCTGTTGAGTGCCCTCTCAGTCCAGTATAAGGGCAAACCCCTACCCTCAATCTTAATGGTCATTCTGGTTCGTACAGGGTATGTAAACACTCCTTCATCAGGTTTGAAAGAGAGGTCTGAATTGCCAAACAGAGTATTGAATGAACCATTAATGGCAAGATCTTCCGGCCCCCCCTGTGTTATACCATTCTTTGTTGCAAGCCACACTTTGTCAGATTCTCTGATGGCTATATGGATATCATGAGAAGAGAACACCACCGATTTATTATTTTCCGAGGAAAGTTTCCTTAGAAGTGAAACCAGTTCATAACGGTTATGAAGATCAAGAAAAGCAGTAGGTTCGTCCAGAAGTATGAGTTCAGTATCCTGGGCAAGTGCCCTTGCTATCATAGCTCTCTGTTTTTCACCATCCGATAATTCCCCAACATTCACAGCGGAGTATCTTTCAAGCCCAACATTTTGAATTGACCTTTCTACTATAAGCCTGTCACTCTTGGTCAACCTTCCAAGCCAGTTTGTATGTGGGAAACGCCCGAGGGAAACGACATCAAAAACTGACATGTTATACACACTTAAGGCACCTGTAAAGACAAAGCTTATTTTTTTTGCGAGATCTGACTTCAAATACGATTCCACTTTTTTCCCTGATATCAAGATATCTCCCTTTATTCCCTTCTGTAGTCCGGCTATTGTTCTGAGCAAGGTACTTTTTCCTATCCCATTGGGTCCCAGCAGGGCAACCATTTCCCCCTTTCTCACAGATATGTCCAAAGGAGGTAGTAACACCTTTTCTTTCTTTGTGCCTGCATTATACCCGATAATTAGAGACTCCAGGTTTACTATGTATTCATTTTCTGCCATTACGATAGTCTCATAAACTTATTTCTGCGGATAATTATCCATATTAGTACCGGTATACCAATCAATGCAGTAACTGAATTAACAGGTAATATTTTACCGCTTCCCGGCATCTGGCTTACGATATCACTTGCCAGTAAAAGTATACCGCCGGATAATATTGTCCCCGGTATTAAATAGTTATGTGATGAAGTGCCAAAAAGCAGGCGGCAGATATGGGGAACCGCTATACCAATAAAAGCAAGGGGCCCGCAAAAAGCTGTTACGCTACCTGCCAGTATGCTCGTGCTTATAAATATCAAAGTCCTTGCTGTTTTGACCTTTAGTCCCAGGCTGAGAGCATGATCTTCACCGAGAAGGAGTGCATTTAGCATTTTAGTGGAAAAAACACTGAGAGTTAATCCAATTATAACACTTATTATCAGGATATTCAATTGTGACCATGAAAGGTTCCCAAGGCTACCCATTGACCATATAACGAAGGATTTCAACATTGATTCATTGCTGAAATACTGCATTATGCTTACGATGGCAGATACTGCACTGGCAAACATTATCCCAAGTATAAGCACCGTCATTATATCTCTTACCCTCACGGAAACTATCATTATCAGAACCAGTACGAGAGCTGATCCCAGCCATGCTGCACCAACAATTGCCCAGCTATTGAAGGCCATTGAAATATTTACGGAAATCACTGATGACAGGCCGAGAACAAGGATCGCTACACCAAGGCTGGCACCTGAACTGATGCCCAGAACGTAAGGTCCTGCCAGGGGATTCTGAAAGACTGTTTGCATTTGCAACCCGCTCACTGATAAGGCCATGCCAGCTATCACCGCTGTAAGAGCTCTTGGAAGCCTGAAATCAGATAATATAAGGAGGATGTCCTGATCTGCCCTGCCCGCTAATGCTCTGACAAGATCACCAGGAACAATCCTGACCGGCCCGGTAAGAAGGTCAGCAATAAATAAGCCAGTAAGGATCAAGCCCAGAAGTAAAAAAACATAGTAACGGTTTATCTTCACTTTCTTTTACTGCTTATTAACCCGCCTGTAGTTTACATTCTCAGTTGGGTGATTCATTTTTTAGTTCAGTATAATACACAAGCTCATAATCCGGAAATAGATCCGGATTAAGTATTGAAGCAATATCTTTTAGGAGAATATGAGGATTAACGGTACCCGATTCCCAGTAATCATTACCCCCATATTTATTCAGCCTTTTTATATTATTGAATACAAGCCCTTCACTGCTTACCTCCAGTTCAGCCAGTCTTGGATCGATACGGCGAATGTCGTCAATTGATCGTGCTATCCCTGGGTTAAGCCAAATATTGGCTTCCTGCGCTTTGCGGCATACTGCTTCAAGGCTCATGGGAATAGAAACATCTGATCTTGAATCAGCCCACAGGTATTTTCCGCCTGCATCTTCTATAAGTTTCGATATATATGAGTTACCTGGCGAAATAAACCATTTATCCTTGAACGGCAACCCCAAAAGTACCCTTGGTGGTGATTGATTTTCACCTGAAATTATTTGTAATATTTCATTATATTCCTTACTCACTCTGTTAAATATTTCCTCGGCCATCTCCTGTTTCCCAAGCAACTCACCATATACTTTAATCCATTCAGTCCTCGCAAGAGGGTGATTCTCCAGGTAATCTGCAATATAAATAACAGGTATGCCCATATCAGCCAGTCTCCTGAAAGTATGCATGGATTCGCTTCCAACCCCATATACCATGATTAAGTCAGGGTTAATACTATATATTAACTCCGTATTATAGCCGTTCTCATAGCCTATATCATACACAGAGCCTTCCTCTATTCTCTGTCTGAGGGTATTGTTATAGACAAAGTCAGAGCCCGACACTCCTTTTATCAGTTCAATCTCTCCCATGGCTTGCAGCATTGAAATATGGGTAGTAGATGTGCAGACAATATTCTCCACCGGCTTAAGTATTATCCTGGATCTTTCCACACCGGCAGGTATGTTTGATATTTCTTCGGATATATAGTATTCGAAGTAATTCTTTTTCGCACCCTGCCAGGGATTAAGCACTGTCAATTTTGTAAATCCATCATGCTGCTCAATTATAAAACGTTCCGAATATTCATTGTTTGTTGCTTCAGGAGTGCTTTTTACACGACTACCTTTACCGCATGCGGGAAGAATAAACAGTAAAATGAATATTAATCTTAAAACATGTCTCATAGACTATTTTCTGACCAGTTTATGAGAAGAAATGCTGTCTCCGTTCTTAAGTATAAGATAATATATACCTGTTGGCAGTGCTGACATATTAATTTCATGTACAGAACCTGAACCATCGGGATAAAAACATCCTTTCATGACCGTAATTCCCGAGTGATTGACAAGTGAGTATATCACTTCCCCATAGATATTATCCAACATTTTAATATTCAACAATCCAGACACAGGATTGGGATATAACTGAACCATTTCCGTGTTACCGTAAATGGAATCCAGTGAGCTGACTACGGTGCTGTCTACGGTGATGGCCTTAACGCACAGGTTCAGTGAGGCAGGATAATTTTGATGATCAAAAAATGGATACCATTGTAAGTGGTCATTGAAAAATGCTGTATTCTCGGATACACTTACCGGGGCCCCGTGAAATACAGCAAATTGTCGTTCCTCATCAGCAGCATTTTCTTTGTACCACAGATGCCAGGCAACAAAAAACATTTCAGGTACAGGTATAGGAGATAAGAAGTCAAAGTATAATGGAGTTGAATCCTGTGCTTCTCTAATAAATAGTGAACGCCTTGCTATTACAGTCTCAGGTTCGTTGAGTCCAGTCATTAAAAAGATGGTGATACTGTCAAGGTTGCTAACCATCCTACTGTCACCTACTTCCATAATAACTTCAGTTAGTTCCTGACCCGGTTCCACAAGAAATTTCTCAGCATACATCACTGTACTATCGCTGTTATAACCGGTTGTATAACCTGTTCCCGGAGCTTCATATTCTGTCAGGTATCTGCTATCCCCCTCACAATTACACAGCGTATCGAAACCTGCCTTAATATCTTCATAGGGATCACGTCCATCAAGCACCAGTGTCTCCGTATGTGCAGGATCAAGCCAGGGTTTCAGCCTGCTGTAGAAATCAGGATTATTATCATAGGCTATGTCCATCCTGGCAAAATAATCATTAATGCTATTCCCGCATACAGCTTCTCCACCAGTAAGGTAGCCTACCACTCTGTTGTCCTGGTTGAATAAGGGAGATCCTGATGAACCTCCTTCGGTTGTTCCTTCCTCCCACCGGAGTACTTTCCAGAAGCCGTTGGTATATAAGTTCTGGAAGGTTGAGATAACCGGGGAATCCAAATCGGTAGTTATCTTTTTTACATCGCCTGAGGGATGGTGAATGGTGACTGTGTTATCTGGAATAATGGCTCTTACATCCCATCCTGCAAGGTAAGGTCTGTAGGTTATCGGGGGGAAGCTGATCAGCCTGACCAGCGTAAAATCTGTATTTACATCCTCGGCCATCATTTCAGCACCTGAGATGCTATATTCAGTTGTACCATCAGGTCCATCGCAGTAAGGGCTTTCATACCTGAATACGTAGATAGAATTAACTGCATTCTGTATGTTTCTTATAACGTGATTTGCAGTAATTACAAAAGCTATGTTTTCCTCTTTTGTATTATTGACAAGAAATCCTGTTCCTAGTTCTGTCCCCCCTGCAATTATTCGTACCACTGAATTTTTTTCAAGCTGCCAGTTCGATCCCGACTCACAGTTTATATCAACATTACACGGTTGGGAAGCTCCATAATATATATCTTTTGAAAAAGTGTCCCTGCCTGTAATACCAATATAATCATGGGCAACCTGTCCCACCTCCAGGCGACTATCATCATATGGGGGCTTCATGTGATATTCCACAATTACCTCTTCACCTGGAACAGGCATTATGGCAAGTGTACCGGCGGGCTTGTTGTTCTTATCTGTAAATGGTCCTTTAGTCGAATGCAGGATATTATCATATATGAAAACTTTCTCCCCTTTTTGAAGCCTGAATTTACTGAAAATGATATTAACGGATTTTGCATCAATGGAACGGAGCCTAAGGTACCACACCCTGTCCCCTGATTCTTTGATTATTATCTTACCCGAATTCTCCGGATTAAATGTTACTTCGCGCTTGGCTGCGAAAGTTGTATACCCCGGCACCTGGTAAAAGGCATTGCGCAAATTGTCTATCATCCTTGGCTCAAAATATATGTCTTCAAGGATAATATCAGAATGGATTATCTTGTTAGCATCCGGTGTCCCCGAGATATGGACTATCTGGGAATATACGGTAAGAGGGACTGCAAATAATATTATACATGCAAGGCATGCCACAGTGTGTTTATATAGTATAGTAACCTGTCTCAAATTAGCTTACAGTTAGTCAATCAAGTTTCATCTTTATTACCTGTCATTTCAAAAACCAGTGTCCCCCCATTCATAATCTCAATATGTCTGATATAGTTACGTTCAAGGTTTTCACCATTTAAGAATATTCTTTTGACATATACATTCTCAGGCCCGTTATTTTCAGCCCTGATAATAAATTCTTTATCTCCTGGAAGCTGGATAACTGCTTCATTAACTATTGGGCTTCCGAGTATATAAAGACCATCAGCGGGGTTTAACGGATAGAAACCCAGGGCTGAAAACACGTACCAGGCAGACATCTGTCCACAATCTTCGTTACCGCAAAGTCCATCTTTACCTGAGTGATACATTTCTGTCATTATGTTTCGCACCAGTTCCTGTGTACGGTAAGGTTCTCCCAGGGCGCTGAATATGTATGTAGTATGGTGCCCCGGTTCATTGCCGTGAGCATATGCTCCAATAAGTCCAGAAATATCAGAAGACGCATTTTCACCTGTCACACCCTGTTCCTGATAGAATAATGAATCCAATTTCTGAATAAGACCGGATCTACCTCCCATCATACTTTCCAATCCGGATAAATCATGAGGTACAAACCAGGTATACTGCCAGGCATTCCCTTCAGTATATTCATCCTGCCTGTGGCTGGAAAATAAAGGATCAAAGGGTTTTTTCCAGGTCCCATCTGAGAGTTTTCCCCTCATAAAGCCTGTTTCATTATCAAACAGGTTCCTGTAATAGCCTGAACGTTCCATGTAATAACTATAATCTTCATTTTTCCCCAGAAGTTTGGCCATCTGTGCTATGCACCAATCGTCGTAGCAGTATTCAAGAGTTTTTGAAACGGATTCATTTTCAAGATCTGCAGGGATATAACCATACTCCCTATAATAATTAAGCCCTTCAAAATCGAGCATTGAGGAATGCTTTGCTGCTTCATAGGCAAGTTCATAATCAAAGCCTTCAATACCTTTTGCCATTGCATCAGCAAGAACAGGCACAGCATGGTATCCTATCATTGTATTGGTTTCATTGGCCATCAGTGACCAAACCGGCAGCTTACCCTGCTGAAGGTAAATATTAAGCATCGCATTTATCATGTCAGCTACCCGTCCGGGTTGAACTATGGTAAACAAAGGGTGCGCAGCCCTGAATGTATCCCAGAGTGAAAAAACAGTATAATTGGTAAACGAATCAGTCTGGTGAATCTTAAGGTCTGCCCCTCTGTATCGGCCATCTGTATCAGAATAGGTGTATGGAGCTATAAGGCTATGGTACAATGCAGTATAGAACACTTTCAGGGTTTCAGGATCAGGAGAAGAGGCTTTTATTACAGATAGTGCCCTGTTCCATTCTAACAAGGCTGATTTTCTTACCTTATCAAATTCCCAGCCAGGTATTTCATCCATCAAGTTTTTTCTTGCCCCTTCTTCATCTACTGCTGAAAGACCTGTTTTTACAAGTATCTCCTCCCCTTCCCTGACATCAAAGGAAAGTATCATTCCTACCTTATTACCCATGATCGATAAATCGTCATTAAAAAGCCCTTCATTAACACCTTTAACCTTTACCGGCTCTTTTGAAAATACGCTTGCAAAATACTGATACTGACGTTCTGCCCAACCAGTGGAAATTCTTTTGCCCCGCAGAATCTCACCATCATACTCAATTGAACAATCTACCGGGCTATCCCAGTTAATTGCAAAGCCAAGATCAATAAGTATATTCATGATGCCATCCTTTTCAGCAATATATTTCTGGAATCCTGCTCTCTTAGTTGCTGTAAGACAAACAGTTACACCATTATCCAATTTAACAGAATAATAGCCCGGCTCAGCTGTTTCATCAGCATGACTGAATGATGACCTGTTTTCATGAGCCACCGATGATCTGTCACCTGTATAACCCTCATTGAATTCATTCATTGATGGCAGGAAAACAATATCAGCAAGGTCACCTATTCCTGTTCCCGAGAGATGTGTGTGACCAAATCCGGCGATAACTTCATCGGAATAATGATATCCCGAGCACCAATCCCACCCGTTAGTCCCATTATCGGGACTCAATTGCACCATACCAAAAGGTACGGTAGCACCGGGGAATACGTGTCCGTGGTAGGCTGTACCAATAAAAGGATCAACATATTGGACAGGTTTCTCAAAATCAACTAATTCTTTTTCCTGCCTGCCGGTACAAGAAAGAACCAGAAAAAATAGTGCGAGGCAGAGGATATTAATATTCTTCATGTCAGTGTATTTTATAAATAGTCTTAAGAATCTGTTCGCCTATGCCAATGCGATAACCTTCAGATATGAAGTAAATTCCACCATAAGGATCACTGTATAGAACAAAAGGTAACTGAACTGAAGAGAATGATTCTTTTTCATATACTGATTTAAGTACACCAAGGTCTTTATCAAAACCGAATACTGTTTTTTCAGGCAATCCCAATATCTTACCAGGATCATAAGAAGCACTTTCAGACGAGGGGTCCGAAAGAATAATAATCTGACAACCAATATTATCAAGTTCCATCTTTACCAGAGGTAGATCGTTAAGAATATGTTTACTGGGCTCCCTGTTATGATCTATCCAAATAATAACCAGTCCGTTATCAGCATATTCTATAAGCTTTTTATTTACATTATCATGCGTAAATTCGTGCATTAGGTCAATATCACCAATTTTTACTGCAGGACTCATCTCATCCCTTAATTCTATTAAGACTGTTTTTTCCTCGCCCTCTGAAAGTTTAAAGAATTTAATGGTGGTCAATATGTTTGACTCATCTGTTCTGTTACCTGTTACCAGCATATATTCTCCAGGCGGTAATGACAAATAATTCCCAAATTCAGTTACTTTCCTGTTATAATCATAGTCCAGGGTTATGTACCTGCCATTTTGAAATCTTGCAAGTGTGAAATGGATGTAATATTCAGGCACAGGTAATCCTCCTGTATAAGAAAATGTCAATTGTGCATCCTGCTGGTCTTTACGAAGATTATCAGTAAAATATACATCTTCCCATATATCCATGTTATAGAACTGAATAATATTTGTGCCATGTTCAATCCTTGCAGGAATACCATAAGACCTGCAACATGCGATAAATAATATATCCCTTGACAGTTCATCTGCATATCCAGTCTTCAGCACACCTTCAGGGCTTATAGGAACATTATAGTAATTCATTACATCAGACAGCTTTATATTTTCAGCAATCCAATCTGCAATATTATCAGGATCACTGGCAAAATCATCTGACTCTTCCTCATTAAAATAATCACGTATAGCGGTTCTCCAGGGTGTAATTATTTCGTGGGATATACGCGGATTAAGAACATAATCATAATAGATGCCTGTGGGATAATCATCGTGCTTATATGATTTGACTGTTTTAATAAGATGATCTTCCAGTACGGATGCCTTTGTATCTCTGAGATCCTTGTCAGCAACGATTTCAAGCAGTTGCAGCAGGTCATCATGGTATTCCGGGGAGCATGTCTCAATCAAGCGGTATATTTCCCGATAGTTCCCCATGCTTCTGCCTATTATATTTTTTACTCTTGTTGTGTCCAGCTCAAGGGAGGTAGCAAGATCAATGATTTCAGCATTGCCTATCCATGAATTTATATAAGCTTGTCTTATACTGTCCTCTTCTTTTACTCTTTCTGCATTTTCTATTATCAGCTGCTGTGAGACTGTATCAGGGAAAGGGATATGTTTTACTGGTGCCTGCAGATCAAACTCATAATAGTCATTAATATCATTATTTGAGCCCAGTTTCAATACTAAGGTATCAGTCAATGCAACCGTTATTTTCCCGAATGCAAATTTATCATCCTTATTCGCCCATATTAACAGGTCACCTAACCCTGTCACGAACCGGCATATTCCCTCCTTATCTGTCATTATTTCAGTGAGCGGGTAAAATTCGGCATAATTATAAAGGAGTGGTTCGACCATTGCATTCTCAACGGCATTATTATAAGCATCAAGAACTTTAATAACAATAATTTTCGTTCTGGCATAATAAGGGAGGGTATTTATTTCGGCGTAGTTCACTTCCTTTCTAACTGTATGCTCATCACCCCTGTATAATCCAAAAGCCTTTGTGTGGGTCAGCATAGCCCTCCGTGCAGGTTCAGTGAACCAGCCCCGGTCGAGGACCGGTTGAGGTTCGCATGCCCCAAGATATTTCCAGTCGCCATTTACCCATACTTCAACCCATGCATGATTATCATCACTATGAGCCCATCTGGGAGTGTATATCTGTCGGGCAGGTATACCTGCTGCACGTAATGCTGCTACCGTAAAAGTAGATTCTTCACCGCATCTCCCCCTGGAAGATAGGATAGTTGCCATGGGGGCTGATGTTCTTATATCAGCAGGTTGATATGTAACCTTCTCATGACACCAGTGATTAATTTCAAGGGCTGCTTCCTCAATTTCTTTAATATCTCCTACACGATCATGTATCTCATTAAAATATACGATCCTGAAAGAGTCCAGGTTTTCATTATTTACCCTTAAGGGCAGAACATAGTGCAGAAAAATATTTTCAGGAATATCTTTTCCCCAGTTCGTTTGATTTTTTGCCTTGAGTGACAATCTGGCATTATCAAGGAAAAAACGGCCATCATAATCGGCAATGTCGCTCAGTGGCATAAAGGCAATCAGGAATTTGAGGGCTTCTGCTTCCTCATTGCTAAGGTCAAGATTAAAGACCGAAAATAGTCCGGTGTCACGTTCTGAAAATAGATCTTTTATCTCCTGATATTTCTGATTAACCTTGTTCCGGTACTCATTATCTTTAATCAGATGATTATTATTAATACAGGAAGCTATTGAAAGGATAATAATTGCAAGTATTGGATATAGTTTATATTTCATGTTTTAATCAGTTTTTATAAAACAGCTCCACAGGATTTTTCAACTATCAGCTCAGGACTTATTTTAACTGATCGCTTGTATTTACTTCTTCCATTATTCTTCACCTCTGACCAGAGCATCTGTGATGTTTTAAGTGCCAGCTGGTTATATTTCCTGTTTATTCTTGTTACAGGAGGATCCATTAAGTCAAATCCCACACCTGCGTCCATAGCTATAAGAGCAATATCTCCGGGTATCCTGATATTTTTTGTTTTCAGAAATGTTAAGAGGGGGTATACAAATTCTGAATGTTTAACAATAAAAATCTGAGATGCTTCAGGAGGGCGCAGTGCCCTTACAATCTCATTTGCATCAGTAATATCAAGATTATTGTTACCGGCGAGAAGATGAATTGATGTTTTAAGGCCCGGGACAATTTTATTAATCGTATTTACCAGTAACTTGGTATCAATAATGCAATTAGTACAATTCTTTTGTTCAATTATGGAAACGCTTTTATACCCCAACCGAAGTATATGTAATGCCACCAGTCTGCAGGCCTCTTCCGAGTCGCTGTATATTTCATTTATCCTGTGCCTTACCAATTTTTTTTCCAATACGACAAAAGGATAATTTGATTCTTTCAGACTCCTTACAGTCATATCATCAGCAGCATCTCCGAAAAGAATCAAACCCTTAAACATCTTTTTAAGATCACTTATCACAGAGCTGAATCTTTGTTCATTTTCATTTTTTGATATAATAGTGAATGTGAGCCCTATGCTTGAAAAAGCTTTGTTGAGCAAATGTCCTATTTCAAAAATGAAATGATTATTAAGGTTGGGTACTATCATTCCAACTATACTTCCACCGGATGATTTCAGTGTAGTACTTTGCCCTGAAGGTACGTCCTCAAAATAGCCCATTTGACGGGCTACGAAGAGTACTTTTTCCTGTGTGTCCGGTTTTATACCATACAGAGAGGCCTTATCATTCAATACCAGGGAAACGAGTGTGTTTGAAAAGCCACACTTTTCAGCTATGTCTTTTATTTTTACCCTCTTGCCCATCTTAAAAAAAGTTAAATCAGTATTATGTTTTCTTAGTATTCAGAACCAGGTTATTTCTTTTTAGGTGGGTTATAGCCTCTCTGTTTTGCGGCCGTCTCAAGTCGTTGCTGGAATTTTGATTTTTTGGCCGGTTTTTTCTTGTTCTGGTCAATTCTCTTTAGTACAGCATCTTCGTCTATAAACCGTTTAGAGATCATATTCTGGCCAAATGTTATCAGGTTTGCCAGGAAATAATAATATGTAAGGCCTGCCGAAAAATTATTCAGAATAAACATAAACATTATGGGCATGATGTAGGTCATCATTTTCATTCCCGGCATCTGTTCCTGTCCTGTTGATGACGGGCTGTTTATTTTCATCGTAATAATAGTTGACACGGTCATCAGCAGGGTAAAGAGGCTTATGTGATCACCATATAGTGGTATATTGAAAGGCAGATCCAGTATTGAATCATAGGTCGAGAGGTCGTCAGCCCACAGGAATGATTCCTGTCTCAATTCAATTGATGTTGGAAAGAACCTGAACATTGCAAATAGTATTGGCATCTGGAGTAACATAGGCAGGCAACCTCCCATCGGGCTAACACCGGCCTTCTTGTATAGATCCATAGTTGCCTGTTGCTTTTTCATTGCATCTTCCTTCTTCGGAAACTTCTTGCTTATTTCATCAACCAGTGGTTTAAGTACTTTCATCTTAGCCTGCGACTGGTATGACTTGAAAGTGAGAGGGAAAAGTACTATTTTAATAATCAGGGTCAGTATCAGAATTATAATCCCGTAGTTACCTATAAAGTTATTAAGCCAGTTAAATATCTGTACAATTACATACTTATTAATAAACTTAATAACATTTTTACCCAACATCACCAGCTCTTCAAGTGCGAGATCATATTTCTTGAGAGTATTATAATGATTCGGTCCCAAATAGATATTCATATCATATTCAACCTTTGGTTCCGGCTCATATGACAGGCTGAGCTCAGAGGTACAGTAGCGCAAATATTTACTATCGTCGGGCATCGTGGTGTAGGAAACATATCCATTCGAAAAAGATTTTCCTGCTATCAAAACTGATGAAAAGAACTGGTCCTTGAAAGCCACCCATTTTAAGGGTGTTGATATATCAGCTTCTTCAAAATCCTTCGTTGACCTGCTCCTGAAGCCATCAACATTAGCCTGATAGTGTTTATATCTGATATTTGACCATGTGTTTTCGTTCTGTCTTCCTTTTTCCTGTTGCGGCATATATGTTTTCCAGTCTAAGGAAAGGGAGTTTATATTAGAAGCAATTAATTCTGATAAGCCGACTAAATTTACTTTAAAATCGACCATATATAGATCCGGGTCCAGCGTATAAATATATTCAATATATTGCTGTTCAGATATTTGAGCCCTGAAGACTGCACTTGCTTTTGAATTGGTGGCATCAGTATATTCAGCGGTATTAACCGGCTGAAAATACATATTGTTGGTTTCTATACGTTTGTTATCCCTCGTAAAGAATTTAAATCCGAAAACTGTTGAGTCTCCGTCAAAAAGGATTAACGGACGACTATCATGTGTTGTATAATCTTTCAGTCTTGCTGAATAGATACGGCCACCCCTGGATGCTATTTCCAGTTCCATCTTGTTGTTTTCAAGAATAAAGAACTCCTGCTCCCCCTTATACGCTTCCGTAAATTCACCCATTGATTGTTCAGGTTCCTTTGTCTCTTCAACCTCCACCGCTGGAATGTCACTACTTATTGCCTGATTTTCCATTGATGTTTGGAGTGAATCCTGTGCTGCAACAGTATCTGGTTGTATGATCCTGTTTATTTCATTAACCCTGTCTACAGCTTCAGGAGTCCCAGGTTTGAATTCAAGTGCTTTGAGGTACTGAATTCTTGCTGCCTCATATTCTCCTTCTTCATATAATGAATCGGCTATTACGACTGTGGATTCATATGATTTTTTCAGTTTATTACTGTTGAATAAACTAAATCCTATAAAAACAAGGAATATAAGTGCCAGTCCAATAATTGTATTTCTGTCCATTTATTACCTGTCTAATTAATTTATTAGTCTTTTGTTGTATTCTCGGTGTTACAGCAGGCTTTCACAAATTCGACAAACAAAGGATGGGGATTTACTACAGTACTGCTGTATTCGGGATGGAATTGTACGCCCACGAACCATTTATGATCCGGTATTTCCATTATTTCTACCAGGTCAGACTCAGGGTTAATGCCAGTTGAGATCATTCCTGCATCGGCAAAAGCAATGAGGTATTTATTATTAAACTCATACCTGTGTCTGTGCCTTTCTATTATATCGGTTTTTTTGTATGCCTGGTATACTTTTGAATCTTTTTCCAATTTACATTTATATCCTCCCAATCTCATTGTACCTCCTTTATATGTTATACTCTTCTGTTCTTCCATAAGATCGATAACGGGAAATAAGGTTTTTGGATTCATTTCCGTAGAATCGGCATTTTCATAGTTCAGAATATTCCTGGCAAATTCGATAACCGCACATTGCATACCCAGGCATATCCCTAAGAACGGAACATTGTTTTCCCTGGCATATTTAACTGCCAGTATTTTCCCCTCTATGCCCCTGGGACCAAATCCTGGTGCGACAAGTATTCCATCCAGATGTACAAGCTGCGAGGAAATGTTTTCGGGAATAATCTCTTCTGAATGTATAAGTTGAAGTTCTACCTGGCATTCATTTGCTGCCCCTCCATGAGCAAATGATTCACTAATTGATTTATATGCGTCAGGCAACTCTACATATTTGCCGACCAGGCCTATTGTAACTTTGGTTTTCGGATGAGCCTGTTTTTTCAGGAAATCACGCCACACAACAAGGGCCGGTTCATCCTTAAGGTCCAGCTTAAGCCTTTTCAGAACAGTTATGTCGAGTCCTTCATCTAACATTTTTATTGGTACCTCATATATTGAGGATACATCAACAGATTGAACAACAGATTGCTTATCGACGTTGCAGAAGAGAGCAACTTTTTCCTTAACATCTTCTGTTAGTTCCATTTCAGTTCTAAGAACCAGTACATCGGGCTGTATTCCAGCCTCCAGCAATGTTTTAACCGAATGCTGGGTTGGTTTTGTTTTATGTTCCCCTGTGGCATTGAGGTATGGTACCAGTGTTAGGTGAATAACCATACAGTTATTCATTCCCTGTTCCCATTTCATTTGCCTTACAGCTTCAATATAGGGTAATGATTCAATATCACCTACTGTACCTCCAATCTCTGTTATTACAATATCATACTCGCCGCTTGTTCCGACAAGCTTTATGCTTCTTTTTATTTCGTCTGTTATATGTGGTATTACCTGAACCGTTTTGCCAAGATAATCTCCCCTGCGTTCTTTCTCAATAACTGTTTTGTATATTCTTCCCGTTGTAACATTATTTGCCTGTGAAGTATGCACATTCAAAAACCTTTCATAATGTCCAAGGTCGAGATCCGTTTCAGCCCCATCAATTGTAACATAGCATTCTCCATGTTCATAGGGATTAAGTGTACCCGGATCCACATTAATATAAGGATCGAGTTTCTGTATTGTTACATTATAACCCCTGGATTGTAACAACTTTGCCAGTGATGATGATATTATTCCTTTTCCAAGGGATGAAGCAACTCCGCCCGTTACAAATACGTATTTTACCTCTGCCAAAACGATTAATTTAATTATATATATAAAGACTATTCACTGTCTATTCCTGACTGGTCAATTAATCTGATTTTTTCTTCCAGCACTTCAATTGTTTTTTTCGCATTATCAATTTTTGACTGTACTTCCTGTATCATAGATTCTGCATTGCTTGATTTGGAAAAGAAACCAATATTATTTTCCCATACCACAATATCGTTCTCCAGCTGTTTTATCCTGTTAATAAATTTTTCCCTCTCTCCTCTCAATTTTCGTGTTGCCTTGGGTGTTTCTTTAATATTCTCAAGCTTGTTCTGGTATTTAAGAATTGCCTTCTCTTCCTCATCAATCTTAAGTCTGTCGAATTGCTTATTAAGAACACTCCGGTACATGTTTCCTATTCTGTCCTTATCTTTATAGGGGACGAAGCCAATCTCAGCCCATCTGCGTTGTATATCCTTAAGTTTATCAAAAGCCTCGTTAATATTTTCACCGGGTTCAAAATTTTCAAGTTCTTTTATTAATGCTTCTTTTTCAGTAAGGTTATCTTCAAAGGAGTTATCCAGTTCAGCAAAATGTTCTGATTTTTTCTGAAAGAAGTGATCACATGCTTTTCTGAATCTTTTCCAGAGTTTATCGGAATGTTTTCTTGGTACAGCTCCAGTCGCCTTCCACTCTTTCTGTAGTTGTATCAAAGAATCAGTCGCTTCTTTCCATTCAGTACTATCCTGCAGTGCTTCGGCCTGTTCGCACAGTTCTGTTTTTTTCTGGAGGTTAACCAACTGTTGTTCTTTATTATCGGCATAAAATCCTCTTTTTGCCTGGAAAAAAGCATCACATGCTTCGCGGAACCTCTGGTATATAGTATTATTATGTTTTTTGGGTGCAAACCCGATAGTACGCCATTCCTTCTGTATTCTTATAACTTCCCTGGCTTTATTTTCCCAGTCCTTAAAAGTACTTAGTTCAAGGTTGTTTATTTCCTCAACTTTTTCACAAAGTGCTGTTTTTGCTGCAAGGTTCTTCTTTTGTTCATCTTTCTGCTTCTCGAAATATTCATGGTGATGCTTATTTATTTGAGAAGTTGCAGTTTTGAATCTATCCCATAATTCGGTTCGTGATTCTCTTGGTACAGGTCCTATTTCTCTCCATTGCTGATGATATTCCTGCAAAATTCTGAAAGCATTAATTGGGTTTGGTTCGACTAAAAGTTCTTCTGCTTTTTCACAAAGTTTAATCTTGCTCTCAAGGTTCTTTTTAAAATCAAGATCTCGCAGCTCCTTATTAATCTTAATATAGTCATAAAATATCTCAACATTAAGATTATAGGTTTCCCACAGGTTTCTTAATGAAGACTGGGGTACTACACCTATTGTGTGCCACTGATCCTGCAGATCCCTGAATTCCTGAAATGTTTTATTAATAGATTCCTCCCTGTTTACCAGGTCTTTTATCTTATCAATTATTTCATATTTCTTCCTCAGGTTTTCCTGCTTTTCTATCTCCAGTTGCTTGTTATATTCTGTTTTCTTACCCCTGAACCGAGCAAGAAGATCTTTCATTCTCATCTCGAGGGGATCAGAAGCTGGCTGATAATCCTCAATTCTTCCTCCTTCTTCGAGGAATTTTTTCTTTTTCTGGTCAAGTTCTGCTTTATGCTTCTTGTAAAATGTGGTTTTTATTTTGTCAACATCATCTACTATCTCATTGAGAGGCCTGTTTTCAATTAGTAATTCAAGCGTTTCTACAAGTTCAGCCCTGGATCTACCTGAATAGTCTACATCAGGCAGTTCCTCCGGTTCGTCCTCCTGAACATTATCACCGGCTGAAGGCTCATCTCCTGCTGTGCCTTTTTCTTCCTTTGTCTTATCGCTGGTTAGTGAAGGCTCCCCGTCAGGCTCTTCTTCAGGCCCGGGGTCTGAAGTTTTATCACCGTGAGATACTTCTTCCCCTGCTTTGGCCTCATCCTCAGGTTCCGGCTTTTCATCCTTTGTGGAATCTACATCCTTATCACCGTGAGATACTTCTTCCCCTGCTTTGGCCTCATCCTCAGGTTCCGGCCTTTCATCCTTTGTGGAATCTACATCCTTATCACCGTGAGATACTTCTTCCCCTGCTTTGGCCTCATCCTCAGGTTCCGGCTTTTCATCCCTTGTGGAATCAGAATCATTATCACCGTGAGATACTTCTTCCCCTGCTTTGGCCTCATCCTCCGATATTTCTCCCATACGGGAATCTACATCCTCATCGCCTTTTGTTCTAACTTTGTTTTCTTCAATATTAGTTTCGGCAGATTTATTATCTGCTTCGAATTGTTCATCACGAACAGAATCATCAGGATTTGCAACACTCATAATTAATCCTTTTATTTTAGCACATTTACAGATTTATAATTGTCTAAATCTGAAACCAATCAAGGTTACGAAAATATCGAATTATTTAGAAAATCTCAAAGAATAATAATTTTAATATTTAGCAACTGTCAAACAGCAACTTATGTTTGTTTTAATGTTAAGATGGCTGGATTAAGTACTAAAGAATCTAAATATATTATTATAAAATACCTGCTTATTGAGAATAATCTGGCCTCTTGTTCTTCTCCACCAGGAATTTAAATGGATATATTAATCTTTCAATTAATTTCATATCTTCTGTTATAATCTCAGCTCTCCCTGACATATTCTGGTTGAAATCGAGCTGTTTTCCGTAAAAGGTTGAAAGGCCATCGGGTAACTCCACATCAATAACATATAAATTATCCTGTGGCACAAGTGACATTGACCTGACAATACCATGAACCATCCCATACTCAAGATAGGGATAACCTTCAAGCTGGATATTCACATCCTGACCTTCCTTCACTTTTCCATAGCCTGCCATCGGTATCCTGATTCGTGCAATAATCTCATTATCACCAGCAGGAACAACAGTCATTACTGTTTCTCCTTCCCTTACAGACTGGTTTTCGGACCAGAAGCTGGTAAAAGTTACTTTCCCGTCAATCGGTGAAACGAGTAAGTAATTCTGGATCCACCAGTCTAGTCTTGCTTTAAGTTTAAGAAGTTCATCATCCAGGGCAGACCTATATTTCTGTCTTTCCTCTTCACGTGTGGCAGTTAAATCCTGCAGCTCCTGTTTTTTGGATGCAAGGTCTATTCTTCTTGCTGCTGCATCCAGTTTAACCTGAACGAACTCAATTTTCACCGAGTAATATTTTTGTTTTGAATTTTCCAGTTCTGCATCAGGTACAATATCCTGTTCATTCAGGAGGGAATCTCTAAGGTACTTAATCTTTTCAACTTCCAGGGTGGTAGATGTAAGACTTTCCTTGCTCTTCAGCTGGCGAATATAGTCCTCAATGCTTTTAATTTCGTCATGAACAGCTTCAATCTTCTTTCCATAGTAATCTATCTGGATATGATTGCTATAATCATAATATGCTTTCCGGTAGGCTGAATACTGGTCTTGCATTTCTCCAAGCACCGGGTTATCAGGTAATTTGATTTCCAAATCGTTGTATGATGTGAGCATATCTGCTGATCTCAGAGTATCAAGCATTCCACTTAGCCACTTTATACTTTCATAAGAAGCAGTAGTTTCCATTATACCAAGGATTGAACCTGAAGAAACAAGATCACCGTCGTTAACAAATAGGTTTTCCAGATTTCCTGTAACCCGTGCTACAATATTTGCCGGTGGGTTTTCTGTTGTAATCAATACTTCAGCTCTTACTATATAAGGATATCTTATGATCCACGACAGGAATATCAGGAGGATGATTATCAGTGTTACAACAGCAGTTCCCCACCGGATTGTTGAACCGGGAGGTGTATTCATAATATCCTCCACTGGTTGCGAGTATCTTATTTCATGAGATTGTTTTCTCATAATTAATTAGTTACCAAGCTCTAACTGGTCTCTTACAAGGCTATAATACATACTTTTCCTGTTAATCAGATCCTCATGAGTACCAGTCTCAATAATCCTGCCCTTATCAATCACAACAATATTATCTGCCTTACGTACTGTGCTTAGCCTGTGTGCAATAACCATAACGGTTTTCCCTGGAAAAAATTCATTAAGATTTGTTACGATTTGTTTCTCATTGGCTGCATCAAGGGAATTTGTAGCCTCATCAAAAAATAGGTATTCAGGATCTTTATATAGTGCCCTGGCTATTAATATTCTTTGCTTCTGTCCCTGTGAAAGGCCTTGCCCGTTATGTCCTATTCGTGTATTTATTCCCAGCGGCAAGGTATCAATAAAGTTATTTATGTTAGCGATTTTCGCCGCTCTCAGCAATTTATCCTTATCAATGACTTCTATCCCTGGAGCAATATTATTTGCTATGGTATCAGGGAATATATACCCATCCTGCATTACCACCCCCACCTTGTGCCTCCATACTTTTAGACTGAGGTTACCCAGGTTGGTATCCCCGATCATTATATCTCCTTCCTCCGGTACATAAAACCCGAGTATCAATTTTAGTAATGTTGTTTTACCACTACCACTTGTACCGACTATAGCAGTTACTTTCTTTTCAGGTATAACGATATCGATATCTTTTAGTACGAAGGGTGAGCGAGGTCCTTCATACTGAAATGAGAGCCCATTCACGTAAATGCTCTTATTTGCAGGCAGGCTTTTTACCTTCATATCTTCCTCAGACTCTTCTTCCTTACTTGTATGCACCTCTGACAATCTGTCAAGGCTCATCCTGGCATCCTGAGCTGTTCTGAAAAACACTACCATCTGGTTCACAGGGATATTCAACTGACCGATAATAAACTGTACAGCCAGCATCATACCAAGTGTCATGCTCCCTGATAATACAGCCATTGCCGCGATAATTGTTATCAGAACATTGGATACTTCATTGATTAATTTTCCTCCTGCCATCTGGTACTGCGAGAGACTCATCGCTTTTACCCTTGTTTTGAACAGCGAAGCCTGAATGTTCTCCCAATCCCATCTTTTACTTGTTTCACTCTGAGTGAGTTTTATCTCCTGTATACCGGAAATTATGTCAATAAGCCTGGCATTATTCTCGGACAGCTGTTTGAACCTTCTGTGATCCAGCCTTGCACGTGGCTTCATAAAAAATGTTACCCAGCTTATGTAGATTATGGTTCCAATTAGAAAAACCAGTAAAATCTTTAAGCTGTAAATAGCCAGTACTATTCCAAATACCAGGAGATTAACAAAGGAGAATAATACGCTCAGTGATGTATTGCTGAGAAATGATTCTATTCGCTGGTTATCCTCAATTCGCTGCAACAGGTCACCACTTAATTTTTTATCAAAATAAGATATTGGCAATTTCATCATCTTATGAAGGAATCCCGATATTATGGCAACATTAACCCTTGTGCTGATATGCAATAACAGCCATCCACGAACGAATTCGACAGTCATCCTCCCGATAATAAGAGCCAATTGAGCAAACAGCACAAGGTATATGAAGCCCAGATCTCTGGTATTTATTCCAATATCTATTACTGCCTGAGTGAGAAACGGGAATACCAACTGTATCAGGCTGCCTATAAGCAGTCCCAGAAAAATCTGGAAGAAATATTTTTTGTATAGCTTAATATATCGAATAAGAAACCTGAAGCCTGTCTTTCTCTCTCTATCTTCCTCCTGCTCATAAAATGAAGGTGTTGGTTGCAGAATCATTACCAGTCCAACCTTTTCTTCATCCAGCAGGGTCATTGCCCAGTTTTTTTCAAATTCCTCCCTGGAGTATTTTAATAGTCCGCGGGCGGGGTCGGCAACGTATACTAGCCCTCTTCTTATCTTATAAACCACCACAAAATGATTTTGCCGCCAGTGTACTATGCATGGCAAAGGAGTGTCTTCAGCAAGTTTGGAAAATGGTATCCTCACCCCTAATGTCCTCAGGCCAATTGATTCTGCCGCTTCAGACATACCTAGAAACGAAACTCCTTCACGTGTTATATATGAACGTTCCCTCAGGTCAGGAAGGCTGAATTTTTTTCCATGGAAATTTGCGACCATATGAATACAGGCCGGGCCACAGTCCATTGCATCTGCTTGCCTTTGGAAGGGGAATGACATATTCAATTGTAGTTAAATCATGTAAATATATTTATAATTTGGTTCTATTCAAATATCGCCTCCCGCATGCTTAATGCTACAAGATCATTGAGTTAATTATATTGGAAATAGTATATTTGCCCCAAATAATATTTTGATGTGTTAAAAAAACACTCAGATAAAAGATTAATAGAGGGAATACGAAAGGGGGATGAAAAATCTATTAACTACCTCTATGACACATTTTTCGATACCATAAAATCATTTATACTGAAGAATACCGGTACGGAAGATGATGCTTATGATTTATTTCAGGATGCCATGATGGTAATTTTTAAGAAGATACAGCAAAACAACCTGGATGAGTCAACAGATGTCAAGGGATACATTTTTGGTGTTTCAAGAAATTTATGGCATGAACATCTCAGGAAGAAAAAGAAAAATGTGGATCTGGATACTGATATCACTGACGATTTTGATCCTTCCACCCTGCTTGACACTCCACTGGAGCAAATAGTGCAAAGGTCTTTCCTTAAACTAAAGCCTGAATGCAGGGAAGTGCTCAACATGGTTATCAAAGGGAATGACTACAAAGAAATTGCACATGCCATGAAATATAAATCAGAAGACTATGCGCGCAGGAAGAAATACCTGTGCAAGGAAGCTCTGCTTAAATTGGTAAAAGCAGATCCTGAATTTGGTGACTATATCCCGGACCTGTAGTAAAACCACCTTCCTGCAAGGAAAACAATTATAAGCATAACTGCCAGGAGAACATAGCGTTTAAATGGCAAATAAACCGATTCATCGTTTCCTATTATTACCAGGGTGCTCCAAAAATAAGGATGAGATCTCATCTGATCTGCCTCTTCCAGGTAATACATTCTTGCTTTTCTGAGAGACTTACTTTTAGTTAATCCCTTTTTCAGATTTGAATAGAATATTTTTACTATATCACTCCCCGAGTAGTCGTCCACTTCCCATAGAGACATTATCACACTCGGGCTACCAGAATAGAAGAATCCCCTTGCGAGACTCATAACTCCCTCACCCGACTGCAGATATCCTGTTCCTGTATTGCAGGAGCTAAGAAACAGCATTTTTGATTTCACGGGTATATTATATACCTCGTAAGTATTGAGCAGACCATCTTCAGTACTATCACCTTCCACACTGAATATCATTTTAGAATACATTGGGTCATTATCGTTCAACAGTGTATGCATGGCAAGGTGTATTATATCACCTTTAATTGCGTTTCTTTTGAATGCACCCTCCGTTGCCCTGTCATCGATATATAGATCACCTCCGAGCAACTTGTTTATATATATTGCCTCCTCTCTAGCCCCCGGTATGTTGCCAAGACTCTCATCTTGTAACTGCCTGTTCAACATTAGCTCTTTTACCTTTAGATTACCGGTGTACTGAGGAGCAAAGCTAAGAACATCATTAGTGATGCTCCTGTTTGAAGATATAGTTTCCGCCATAATGGTCCCCGAGTACTCATATGTTATCTCGTACTCATTCAGGAGATAGGCAAGATCCCTGTAATTAATTTCAGTGTACTCAGGTATTTCGCTTATTAGAGCTTCAAACGGGATAGTTGAAAGTATATCGTCGCCTGAAATAATTACCTTGTCAGATACAAGTTTATCCCTGACAGGAAGAACCAGTTTAGAATATAATTTATTTGCCAGGAAAATATATTCCTGGTACTGTTCCCTGGCACCATTTATCACTGCTGGATTTGTCAACATATTCCTGAATTCTATTATCATGTTCCTGAGCTCATCACCTGTACTATCAGATTTGATCTCGAATCGTTCACGATTAACCAGGAATATATATAGGAGGGTGTCTGACAGATAATATTCTATAAAATTGCCATCTCTGCCAATACTTTTACGTATGTCGTCGACACTATTAACCGAGGTACTGTGTCTGAGGTTATAATACCTCGGGTATTTATTTTTAAATACCTGCACCAGGGAATCATACTGAGCACTTGCCCTGAAACTCATAAGACGATAATTATCAATAAGTTCACTATCAGGGTTCGGTTTGGAAGATTCGTTATATATAGCTTCATTGTAGTCCCTTAAATCAGCCAGTAAATTTCTCTCCTGTCTTGCCAGATTATCAGGGAGATGAAAATTCATTGCCCTGTTATTCCTGGTTGCAGCAAGCAGGCTGGCGGCTTTTGATTTTTCAGATATTATTAGAGCTTTTTTAGAATAATCAGTGTTTCCGGTGAGTATAAAAAGTCTGTATAATACTTTAACTGCCATATCATAAGCATCGATATATTTTCCCGAAATCCTGCTTCTGCTCTCGTCCTGCTGGATTTTAAGCCTGGTTTGCTCAATGGCTCTGATAGCCTTTTCCGATGCAATTAGAGAGCCTTCAAGATCCTTTATATTATTGCTGATACTATTTATTTCAAACAAGATTTTACTTTTCTGAAGAAATACGAATGGCATCGTACTAACAGACATTACGAGAGAGTCAGATATCACTTTGTCAATATATTCCAGGCCCTCTGAGAACCTTCCTGTATGATACAATAACCTGGAGTAATAAAGGAATGCTTCGTTCTTAACCCTGAGGTCTTCGATGTGATTAGATACATACGCCAGTACTTTGCTCAATACATTTTCAGCACTACTGAAGTTCTGCCTGTATTGTATGAGGAAATAAGTGTAAGTAAGTAACTGTATAATATGATCCCTGCTATTATGGCCAAATTCATTTTCTGCCACCGATGCTGTTAACAGCAAATATTGTTCAGCTTCATCATATAACTCAGTATCAGCCAGTAAAAAAGCATAATTTTCATATACTGAATTTATCAGTCTTATTGGCACCTCGTCCGAATCAATCAAGTCCAGTGCTTTCTGGAAGTATTCCTTTGATATGTCTGAATTACCGAGTTCATAATTACACACTGCAATTGAGTTATATGACCTGACCTGCCTTTCAATATCGACACTTCCACTTTCTTCAGCCAGCGAATGCATCAGTTCAAAATTTTGTATGGCCCGGTTATAGTCAAAAATACTCACATATGATACTCCCGAATTATAGTAAAGATTTACCAGAATGCCCATGCTGGTCATATCAATATTCTTTTCTGCCAGCTGAATACCCCTTAGAGAGTATGAAAGAGCCCTTTCATTCATATTCATGTCGATATAAATTGCTGAAAGGTTAAGCAATGTTCTCAAGAGATTTGGCGAATCAGTACCAAAAAGCATTTCCCTTGTGCTCAAAGCTGATTCCAGGTTCTCGCGGGCTTTTTCAATATTTCCCATATACATATACGATAGAGCCAGATTGGATCTTGCACGTGCGTAAATATCGTCAATGCTGTCGACGGCCATCCTGCAGTAAAGTGATTGTTGCAGAAGTTCTATCGCTTCAGGGTATAAATGCTCCAGGTAATTATATGTTCCAGTATAGTAGTAGCAGTCTGACAGCAATATGCTATCTCTGATATTTTTAGAATTAATATATTCCAAAACCCAGTCATAATATTCACGCGCGTCAGGACTGTTGCTTTGCATTGCGAGTTTAAATTCATCAAGTTTACTTACAATTATTGAATCGTTCTCAATAATTGGAATATCCTGGTTGGCTTTTATCCCATGATTGAAACAAATAACGACTGGAATCAGTATAAGGACGAACCTGGAAAACATACTTATCTTCTTTATGGTTTTGCCTCTGTGCCTTCAAATATCAAAATAAGAACTCGAAAAGCCAAAAAAATGTCCTAACATATCTTTCTGTATAACTGGAATTTAGAAAATATCTTTAAAAAAAGTACTCTTTCTAATGTCACAAACAAGACAAAAACAACATGTATATATGTAACGTAAGTGTTAACCCGATTAATTAAATGTGTAACCTAAGAATTAGAATGATGAAAAAATTTAATCAAGAAGAGCTGGAGAAATTTAATGATTTTTTATTGTCAGATGAAGAAATGATACTCGTTCGGGGTGGTAACTCCGATGGAGAAAAAGGAATGTCACTTCCTCCGGTTACAGAACCTGAGATTTAAGCCGGGGAGTAAAAAAAAGAAATACGGCGATCTATCTAAGTGTGGAACCGGCTAAATTAAACATATAATGCCGGTGAACGAGCATGCTAAAATGTCATAAAACAGGCATTATTGTTTGTTAGACATACCGTGGAGGCATTATGGTCCGGTTAAAGGAAAAGGGCAATGCTAAAATTAGCCTGCCCATAATAAATTGATAATAAAATATTTAATATAAATATATATTGTTAAGATGAAATATAAGAAGTTATGAAGAAAATTGAGTTCAACCGTTATCTCGAAAGATACCTCGAGGGAAATATGCAAAAAGCCGAAAAAAAATGGTTCGAGGCAGAACTTGAGGGTAATCCAGGCTTAAAAAAAGAGCTGGAATTACGCAAAAAAGTTAATAAGCATATTGAAAACCAGGAAGCTATTGCCTTCAGGCAAAGCCTCATGAATGCCGAAACACGGCATAGAAAAGCCGCTGCAAAAAGGAAAGTCACAAGCAAGAATATTATTCAATACGCAGCTATATTCGCTGGCCTGGTACTAATTGGTACCATCAGCCTGTATATAATAAAAAGCAATGGTGATGTGAGTATAGCTGATAGGTACTCGCCTGAATATGTTCCGCTTTCAGAGTCACGTTCATCTTCTTCAGCCATAGATGAGGCCTATACCATGGCTACGGAATATTATAATTCAGGAAATTATTCCGAGGCCATATTCTGGTTCAACAAGATTGTAGACTCCGATATGCAGGTAGAGTTTATGAAAGGGTCTTCCCATATGAAAATCAGTCAGTTCAGGGAAGCCATTGGAGCCTTCACCAAAGTGGTTGAAGACACCGATAACCTGTTCGTTGAAGATGCCTGTTTCTACCTTGCTGTGTGCTATTTGCAGACAGATGATGAAATTACTGCAAAAGAAATGTTGAAGGAAATAGAGAACTCCGGGAGCAGGCACAGGAAAGAAGCAAAAAAATTATTAAAAAGGATTGATTAGTAAGACCGATTAATCATTGGAGATGAATTAAGCAAAGGAGATGGCTATGACTTACGGGAGAAATACGGAAAAGGGATCGAGACCGGCTGATATGAAAAAGTCAGATAATAAAAATCCTGTGCAGCATAATGATATGCTGAACACCCCCAATCTACTTACAGGATTATCACATGAATTACGAACATATATGAACTCTATAGTTGCATTCACCTTCCTGAGTAATAATGACAACTGCACGGTTGAACAGCGGGACGAGTATAACCGACATATCATGAATTCATGTGATCAGCTAATTGCATTATTTGATAATTTCCTTGATTCGGCACTGATTGACTCCGATATTCCCAGATCAACTATTACAAAATGCAAACTTAAAACCTTACTTGAAGATCTCCTTGATGATATTAACAATTCGATAAGCAGGTTTGATGAGAAGAAGGTTACACTACTCCTTGATGAAAAATCCGGAGATGACTCAATGTATCTGGATAAAGAGAAAATTAGTCGGGTTTTAAAAAATCTCTTTTTCAATGCATTTGAGAACACGGAATCAGGTTACATTATGATGGGTTACAGGAAGCAAAAAGACACAACTGAATTTTACGTTATTGATTCGGGTAATGGTTACACAAAGAATCGGGAATTGCTTACCTGTGACAATCTAATTAAATGCCTGGGCAAACAGCAGAGTACATTTAATACTGTTTCGTTCATGCTTTCACGTAAGCTCATTGAGAGTATGAATGGCAAATTGTGGGTAAGACCCAACGATGTCCGTGGAACTGCTATGTATTTCTCAGTTCCCGATGCGAATTTTATGAAAGAAGGAAATTCTGAACATATTTCATCTAGAATCGCAATCTGATAATAATCAGAATCCTTTCACCTGTTTATATGTCTGCCATGAATGGGTATAAGAGCACCTTGTCGGGTGCTCTTTCTTTTATTTGATCACTGTTATTCGGAGATTTCAAGTATCCTTATTTCGGTCCGCCTGTTCCTTCGTTTTCCCTCTTCACTATCATTGTCATACAGGGGTACTTTCTCACCATATCCTTTGTAGTGCAGGCGATCGGGAGCTATGCCTCTGTCTATTAGATAATCACGAACAACAATAGCTCTTTTCTCAGATAGTACGAGGTTATGTTCATCAGTACCTGTAGAATCTGTATGACCACCAATTTCAACAATAAGACCCGGGTTGCCCGCAAGTAAATTGAAAAGCTTATCCAGTTCGGGTAATGATTCTTCCCTCAACTGCCAAGAGTCGAAAGCAAAGAAAATATTATTCAGTGTCATATACTGGCCAACCTGTATGGGGCTTAATTGTATAGTTTTTTCAAAAGGTTCAACTGAACTATGTTCACCTTCCAGCATAAAATATTCAGAATAGAACAGATAGCCTTCGCAGCTTACGTTAATACCGTAATTATGCCCTGATGGCAGGCATACAAGGAAATTTCCTTGTGAATCAGAAAATGACTGCACCACCCTGTCCTTTGTACTTAAATTAATCAACTCATACGTAGCTTTCAGGTTTTTGCCTGTAATCCTGTCTACCACCTTGCCTTTGAGGTAGGACACTGGATCAGGCCTTAGAAATTCAGGCATTTCAAAGTAGTACAGGTCTCTTCCTTTCCGGGGATTTATTCTGGAGGAAAAATATGCTACCCGTCCTGATGAATTAATGATCATACCTATCTCGTCAGTCTGTGTATTTATAGGATATCCAAGATTCTCAGGCTCAGACCATGTACTGTCCGGTTTCAGGCTGGACATATAAATATCAAAGCCTCCCATGCAAGGTCTGCCATTGGACGAGAAATAGAGTGATTTACCATCAAAATGTATAAAGGGAGACATTTCATCGCCTGGGGTATTAATAATATTTCCGAGGTTAACAGGTTCTGACCACCGACCATCTTTCACCAGCTTACTTGCCCATATATCCATGCCTCCATATCCTCCAGGGCGATTGCTTACAAAGAAAAGCCTGGAACCATCAGAAGAAAGTGATGGCTGAGATTCCCAATATTCTGTGTTTAGAGGCTTGCCTATATTTATTCCTTTCTTCCACCCGGCACCTGTCCTTAAGGAATAATAAATGTCACAACCTCCCATACCATCCTCCCGGTTACAGGCCGTGAAATACATGTAATTTCCTGCTGCCTCCAGGGTTTGTGCACCCTCGTTATGTGAAGTATTAAGAGGAGCCCCGGCATTTTTTGCCTGAGTCCAGCTTCCATTGACACGATAACTGTAATAGAAATCTTCCTGTAAGACACTGCCCATCAGATTACGACCTCTAACCCTGATCTGCCGGGTGAACAGCAACATATTGTCATCAGCAGTAATAGCAGGCCAGTATTCATCATTTTCAGTGTTAATTGCCTCACCCAGGTTGACCGGGTTGAAATCCACAGGTTTTAATATTGCTTCCAACGCAAAATCACAATCTCTGATATACTTCTTAGCCTTACCGGCATTAACTGATTTCTCTCCTCCGAGCTGCAGGTACAGGAGAAACTTACTTTTTGCCTCAGCGTAATTACCTAACTTGAAATGTACTTCACCATATCCGAACCAGGCGGGTACGAAGAAGACTGAATCTATGAGCATAGCCTCACGGTAGGCTCTGGCAGACTGACTGTAATTGATCATATCCTTTGATAATTCAGCCAGCATAAGGTATGCTTCTATGAATCCGGGATCATATTCAACTGCGTCAAGAAGATGTCTTTCCGCTTGACTATAGTTCAGAAAATCATATGCTTCCCTTCCATCATTATAGGATCTTAAGGCTTTGTTTGATCTGGTATGGAGCTCCTGGGACAGCAGTGAAGCAGGCTGAATGAGAAGCAATATTAATACAGCAGTCTTTAAAAACGTTATTAAGGTATGCCCATGTATTTCTGACTTTGAATTGATATTGACCATTCGGTATGTTTTTTAACATATTCGATTATTGCAGGCATAATTCTTATATGTCTGCTCCACTCGGGCTGAAGATACAATTTACATCCATGTTTTACCCTAAGCTTGTATTTTTCAGCCCAGAGAAAATCATCCTCATTTTCTATTATTACCTTCAATTCCCCTGCCAAACTGCAAATATCTCTTGTTGGGGGGATATTTTTCTTTGGTGAGAGGCATATCCAATCCCATATACCTGTAAGATTATGGGAACCTGACGTTTCAAGGTAAGTTTTTATGTTTAACTTCTTCAATTCCCTGCAGAAGGGTTCAAGGTTATACATTAATGGTTCACCTCCCGTTACCACCACTGAATCAGCACCTGAATCCTTTACTCCATCTATTATTGAATTAATATGAGTCATCTCCCAGGATTCAGGATCCCATGCAAATTTTGTATCACACCAGCTGCAACCTACATCGCAGCCTCCTATACGTATGAAATATGCAGCTTTACCTGTGTGAAAACCTTCACCCTGAATTGTATAAAATTGTTCGACCAGGGGAAGGTAAGTACCTTTATGTTCAGGAATCTGTCTCATATTATTCAAGGTCTTTAAGCCTGACCCTGTATATCGCCTGTTGCTTAGTAGTCCTTTCTGATGCAAGGTAGATATAATTCCCGCTAACAAAAACTGATTCGACCTGAGTGGATTTTAATTCAGGCAGGACATACCTGGTATATTCCTCAGAGAACTTTACCTCGGTAGTGTTTCGGAAATGTAAAAGATAAGTTTCATCTTTATAGTAACCGCAGAGAAACAAGGATTTACCATAGTTATAATAAAATGCGCCGGTGACCAGGAAACCTGTATTGAATGAATCTACCGGGCAAAGAAGATCTTTATTGCCTTCTTTCAGATGATACATTTTAGTAATCAGATCCTTTCTGTTTTTCGAAAAACAATATATCCCTTCCGATGTGACGGTCATAGCTTCGCAATCCCATTCATTAGTGCTTCTTCTAACTTTCGATTCCTGCTCAGTCGAATATTTTATTTGTGTTGTTGCAACAGGTGGTTCAGGATATTGAATACTGTCAATGCTAATACTATATATTACTAGGTCTTTTCTTTTCCCGCTGTTATTACCAAAATCACCAATATACAGTTTACCCTGGAAGACTGACAATTCTTCCCAATCCCTGTTTCTGATATTACGAATCCTGTAATACTCTATCATCTTACCAGTTTCAGGATCAAGTTTATATATAACTGAACCGTTGCCACTGTCATTAATAGCATAAATATCACCATTATGAAGGCACATACCAGATATTTCGTACAGCAGTGGACTAATGGTTATCTGAGAATCTACCTCAAGAGTCTTAGTGTTCTGTGATTTAACAATGCTATTTATAAACAGGAATATAAATAAGCATGAAATTATTGATCTCATTACCAATGGTTTCTAGCGGACCCTGAGAACTTGTTTAATTTTATTAAAAAAGTCAGTATTTTCATAAAAACCTGTAAAATTCTCAGCTCCTGCTCCAAAAGCGAAAACAGGTACTACCACCCCTGTATGTCCATTAGTTGAAAAACTGGCCAGCACTGATCTGTCTTCAAGATTACCACCCGGAAGGGCCATACCACCGGTTTCATGATCCGCGGTTACTATGACGAGGGTATTTTCATCCGTTGCTGCAAACTGAAGGGCAACAGCTACTGCAAGGTCAAAATCATAGACTTCTTCTATTACATACCTTGGGTCGTTATCATGCCCGGCCCAGTCTATCTGCGATCCTTCAACCATGAGGAAGAACCCGTTATCATTTCTATTAAGCAGCTTTATAGCGATATTTGTAGCTTCAGGAAGCATATTGGCTCTGCCATCTGAATATCGAGGCATATGTACATCTGCCAGCAGCCCGGCCACTCTATCTTCAGTAACCTGCAAAAGATCTTCTAAAGTATAAACAACTTCATAACCATCTTTTTCGAGGACTCTTACAAGATTACGTCTGTCTCTCCGTTTATTGAAATGAGATTTACCTCCGCCAATAAATACATCCGGCTGGTTTCTTACAAAATCCAGGGCGATACCTTCATAATCATTTCTGTTAACATTGTGAGCCACAAATGATGCCGGTGTTGCATGCGTAACAGCACTGGTACTTACTACCCCGTATGACATCCCTTTCTTTTCCCTGAGTACTTCAGTTATAAGTTCAACATCTGTACTGTCAGGTCCCATGCCGAGCATACCATTTCGTGTTTTCTTCCCTGAAGAAATAGCTGTTCCACTTGCAGCAGAATCAGTAACATAATTATCATATGATTGTGTCTTTGCAAAACCTATGTGCTTTGTTGTTGTCATATTCAGGTTATTCCCGCTTACGGTCATTGTCCCGGATACCTGTGCAATTCCCATACCATCACCTATTAGCAAAATCACATTCTTTACTCTTGGCCCTGAAAATTGAGGGTCATCATCGTTTTCATCAGTAAAGGATGAAAAGGCAAAACCAATAGCAAGCAATAGGACTGTTATTATTAGCCTGCTAAATATTATTTTATATTTAGTTATCATCTCGATTATTTTTATTGAAAAGTTTGTTATACTCTGTAGTTTTCGCATCCGACACCCATTTTTCAGGTATTAGATGCCAGTTATTATCCGCTTCAATTAATATATTTTCGTTTTCTTCAAACCATTTTATCATATAATAGCGAATATCTTTATCAGTAGATCTTAAAATCCTTGTATTCAATTCATCATTTTCCAGAGAGCAGGCATAAGCCAGATGGCCTCCCCCACCGCTTCCACGATACGAATTAAGAGCTACCCTGTACTTATTATTATAATCAAATACCCTGCCATCTGAGAACGATTTAATTTTTACTTTGTTTCCATCAGGCATTCTCAGGTCTACCAGGTAGTCAATTCCTTCTGCCGAGTCAAAGTTATAAGTCCTGTTTCTAAAACCATATCCGTGTTCGTTGGTAATTGTTTTAAACATATTATCCCCCGGCTTCTCCATTGTGCTAAACCAATTAGCATAGGAATATTCAAGGTACCTGTCAATTTCCTCACCACTCATTTCAACAGTATACAATAAATTCTCATACCGGTAAAGGTCAAATATGTCAGAGACTGTCACAATGCCTTCCTTTAGTTTAACATCATACGATAAGGGTGCAGCAAAAGATACTTCAGCCCCGCTTATTTCAAGTTGTACATTATGGATAAGATCCATAAATCCTGAATCTCCGAAATATGCTTCCCGTGTGCTTATGGTTTTATCTATCCTGCCAATCTTACGGCTGACATATTTATTAATTTCAAGATAATCATCATGAAAATATTCGGAAAATTCACTGCTCGTCTGATGATCCTGAATATTTACCAGCTCACCACTAAGGACTGTTATATTTTTCTTCCTTTTACCCACGAAATGTACTTTTGCTACTTCAAGATATCTTGCCCTGCTACCACCATCAAGTATTAAAACCGAATCACCTGAATCACTGATAATAAATTCATTCAGCGTATCATGATCATGACCGATCATTACTATATCAAACCCCCTGACTTTTCTTGCTACTGAAAGGGAGGCATTATTATTCATATATGAGCCTTCGACACCTTCATAGTTTTCATCCCATCCAGCATGGAACAATCCTATAATAAGATCCGGGTTCTCCCTCTTTATAACGGGCATCCACTTTTCGGCCGTTTCAACCATATCCCTGAATTCAATTCCCTCATACAGTACCTCTGGTATCCAGCCCGGAACTCCAGGCGTTATAAGGCCCATTACTGCCACCTTTAATCCATTTCTGTTGATTATAACATAGGGAGAAAAATAAGGTTCGCCGGTTTCCTTTGAAAGAGCATTTGCAGCCATCATTGGCATTTCATATTGTTCTCGTATCATGTCATAAACACCATGACCGGCTTCAATATCATGATTGCCAACAGTTACAGCGTCATATTTAAGATAATTCAAAACCCTGGTCCAGAGATGTTCTGATACGGTATCTTCGAAATTATAATAATAAACTGCAGGACTTCCCTGAAGATTATCACCATTGTCCAACAAAATATATTCATCGTGCTCATATCTGTCGAGGTATGATGCTATTCGTGCCATGGAGGAATAATTCTCAGTACCTGTCAGAGGATCTTTGTCGAATATAGATCCATGGACGTCGGTGGAAGCAAAAATATATAATTCAGCTTCATTCTCCCCATGACTGCATGATACTAAAAAAAGAGTAAGAGCAGAAATAAATAAATATGGCCGAAACATTAACCTCTTCATTATAAACATACAAATTTAACTTCAATAAATTAATAAATGAACATTTTATACTTAATTTGTCATCATCTTGCTAACAATATGTTAAAATCTTCTCTTTCATATCGACAAATTATCATGTTACGCCTTTTAAGGCATCTCAATATATTAATAACGCAATTCTATGTAACTTTGTTTATTTAAGTATTTTTGATTGATTTATATGGTTACGACAGGTTTAGATAATTACCACAGGCAGCTACTTCCGCTGCTAAAAAATAAGAAAGTGGCTGTATTATGTCACGCTTCGAGTATATCGAGTGAATACACACATATAACAGATCTGGTTTTTAGTTCTGAGTCAACCATGCTTTCAGCCATATTCGGCCCACAGCATGGACTTTTCGGGCAAACGCAGGATAATATGATTGAATGGGAAGGATACCAGGATTCCAAGCACGGAGTGCCTGTTCACAGTTTATATGGCAATACACGTAAGCCTACCGACAGCATGCTGACCGACACTGAAGTGTTCCTGGTTGACATGCAGGATATCGGTGCAAGACCTTATACCTACGTATGGACACTGAAAAACTGTATGGAAGCATGTGCCGACAATGGGATACCCGTTATAGTTATTGACAGGCCCAATCCGCTGGGAGGGATAAAAAGGGACGGCGCAGTACTTGAAAGGCATTTTTACACATTTGTCGGTGGAGCCTCTATTCCGCTGTGTCACGGAATGACAATAGGTGAATTAGCAATCTGGATAAACGAAAAGGAAGACATTAATTGCAGACTTAATGTCATTAAAATGACTGGATGGGAAAGGGAAATGACATGGGAACACACAGGTCTTCCCTGGGTATTGCCTTCTCCCAATATGCCTTCTATAGATACTGCAAAAGTGTACCCGGGAATGGTCCTCACCGAAGCCCTCAATATATCAGAAGGAAGGGGCACTACCCTTCCCTTTGAACTATGCGGTGCACCTTTTCTTGATATTAATTTAATTATTAATGAATTAAAGAATATGAAGGTCCCCGGCTGTGTTTTCAGAGAGCACAATTTTATTCCTACCTTCCATAAATTCCAGGATGAATATTGCAGGGGGCTGCAAATACATATTACAGACTATAGCCTGTATGAACCTGTTTATACGGCTGCATGTATATTCAGGAAGATAAACGACATATCAGGCAAACTGGAATTTAATGATCCTCCATATGAATATGAAGAGTTAAATCTGCCGTTTGATATACTCGCGGGAGATAGCCGGTTAAGAAATGCAATAACGGATAATGGTTTACTTAACCAGGAAAGGGAACGCTGGAGAAGTGACATAAACATATTCAATAAGGAAGTTGAAGAGTACTTACTTTATCTGCCCCGGTGATTGATAGATTTAACAGCATCCAACTCTATTTCAAATAGAAGATCATCTCTGCATATAGTACCTGCAACTGGAAGTATATAAGTACTGTCAATATCATTCTCCAGACAAAATTCTTTAAATAACTTAATATCTTCAGGGTACCTGAAATATGCAATTGAACGTACAATATCGTTCCACTCATAATTTTCTTCACCCAGCATTGCCCTTACAACTTTGAGGGTATGATCAACCTGCTGGATAAACTTGTTTTTATGAAGGGTATTACCTTCCTCACTTATTGAGGCTGTACCGCTTACAAGTAATCTTCGGGATGAATGATGTTTAATCTCCACAGCCCTGCTGAATGAACTTCTATAATCTGTAGCAGAGCATTGTAGCGGAGATTCAACTGTCCTTATAAGATCACCTTTCGCCTCGCTTCCAATACATAAAGCATTAATCAGGATACACCTGCTATGGATATTCCCAAGTCCTATTCCAGTGCTTGCAGGAACAAGAGCATTATTGATCCCTTCCTCAGCAAAGAATTCATTCCGCACTTTATTTAGAGTATTATACCATTCCAGGATGCTTTCAAGAAAAAGCCAGGTACGGGCAAGTCCATTTAAGCCAATATTCTGATCCCTGATAATTTCTGCCAGCAATTTGAATGATGAGTAAGCCTGACTGTATCGAGTACCTGATTCGTAAGGGCTTATATTACCTATAAAAGTAAGTTTCAAACCCTGGTGGTCAAGAGTTCTGACCTTTGTTTTTTCATTATATTCTTTTGATCTTACCTCCTTACTGTCAGTACAAATAAGTTGAATCTGGCAACCTGAAGAATTTTTATGTTTCAGAAATATCATATCAGATAATATCTCTGGCCATTGATATTCATAAGCACCATCAGGCCCAAAGATAAAACCTGATAATAAGTCAAGTTTCTGCTTTTGCATGTAAGCCGATATATGCCCTGGCAGACGCTTCAGATCTTTATTTGGGGTTATATCCAGGTTAAGATAGAATAATGAATGCTCAGGATATTCTTCCCTTACTGCCCACATATATATATTGTCAGCTATAGGAACTCTATACCTGCTAATTTCCATTTCTTTGAAGCTCATTTAACCTCATCAGCAATGCTTGTTTCTCTTCAGGTGCAATGTTATTATTATCCAGTGCATCATTTAATACCTCAATAGCCTTATTCACCTTTCCTTCATTACTATAAATGACCGACAGGAGGATATAGGAATCTATGAATAAAGGGTATTTCTCAATAATTTCCTCCAGTATCCTCTTAGCGGTTTCTATATTTTCATTCTCTGCCAGGTAGAAAGCATAGGTATAAGCATATTTTATATTTCCAGGTTCCCATTCCATGGCTTTCCGGCTCAGTTCAACGGCTTTAGTGATATCATTACCTGATTCAAGTATTGCCAGGTTATATGCGGCTACCGAATTATTTTCAGTGACATCCATCAGGCGACTGAAATATTGTTTTGCCAATTCAGTACTACCATTTTCGCCATATAGTAGTGCAAGGTTCAGTAATGCTGCCTCATGGTCGGGAGCGTATGATAGTGCCCTGGTAAACATTTCTTCAGCTGACCTATAATCGCCTTCAAGGGAATAAATAAAGCCAGCATTTACCATAGGCATAATAGCCTCGGGGAAGATATTTATAGATGTATTATATGCCTCAAGTGCCTTATCGAACTCATCCATGTTACTGTAAAAATTACCCAGGTTATAATAGGCTGACCAGTCATCGGAACGCACAATAAGGGAATTCTCGTATTCAGCCATCGCCATTGATATCTTTTCCGAATCTGAGACAGGTATATTTTCTGACGGAAAGCTACTTAATGCATAAGCAGCATTAAGCCTTACCAACCTGTACTCATCATTAACGAGCTCTGTAAGTCGCTTATATGCCCTTTCTGACCAGTTACCATACATACTATGTGCTGCTGCTCCTCTCACCAGTGGTGAATCGTGATTCGTAAGTTTTATCATAACCGGCCATTTCACCTTATGTTCGCAATTCTCAAGCAGGCGAATAAATGATGTAGTATACACATTATCAAAGTACCCTTCTTCCAAACCCTTTATTATATCATCCAGACATGACCAGTCACTCTGCCTTGCTTTCCTGATAAGCAATCCATTCTTAACGGTCTCTTCCTGGTATTTACCTTTATTTGTTTTGCTTATTTGCATGGAAGCCCATTTTGCGCTTTTATTTTCATGGCAAATATTGCAAGCATTTGGCGAACCGAAGGTAACAGTGGCCTCAGGCATTGGAGGCCTGAAAGAGTGATCACTCCTGTCCATCATGGCAAATTCTGTTTTTGGCATATGACAGGCTATACACTCTTTAACCGCAGATGAAGGCATGTATGAGATATGTTCACTTAAATTATCCACTTTCCCTGAATGGCATGGCAAACAGGCATCGTTGGCATTTGTTCCTGTGAAACGATATCTTCCGCTCGAGGTATGACAACTTACACAATGCAGATCGCTTTCCTGAGCACATTTGTTCATTTCCCATGTTGTCATTGTATAGTTCTCGCCCAGGTCCCGACCATCAGCATAGAAGTCGGGGTTTTCAAGAGTTATAAGATCAAAATAATCATAGAATTTTGATCCCGGAACAAAATCCCTGGCAATTAAAGTTGCTTTGGCATGACATGATCCACATGAAGCATTATGTTGTTCAGCTGTAAATTCACCGGTTATGATTATCCTGAGATCTGAAGGGACATTACCTTCCCCTGCTTTCACACAGGCCATTATATGATCATTACTTGGCCCATGGCAAGTTTCGCAGTTAATGCCGGGCTCTCTCCATGTGGTCTCATATGTATTATCCAGAATGTCGTAATTGGTTTCAAGCTGACTAACATGGCAGCTGTAACAGGTAGTATTAAATGTGTAGAGGTAACTCATCCAGTCGAGAGGGGCATCCTCGATTACTTCAAAATGTCTCACCCCACTTTCAGGATTATTATACCAATTATCAGTATCACAATCATATGCCAGTGGCAGCACCTGCAGCCTGCCACCTGACATTGGAGTAAGAAAATAATATACATATTTGCCACCCATTGTATGAATGGCAGGGTATTTGACTTTTGTGCCCGTCCTTTTTGTTTCGGTAAACACAAGCGTATCTTCAACACGAGAAACACTGAAAAAATCCTCACCTACCTTAATTTCCTTGCTGAATGATTTTATATTATTTTCAATAAATTCACCTGAAACCGGTTGCATTGCCAGACCATGATGAGAATCGTGCCACAGCTGGTAAAACTTTTCATGACATGGCCTGCAGCTTTCGCTACCCGAATATTGTGCTATTTCATTTTTTATACTTTCAGAGTTTATCTTTCGTAAGATCATAACGGCTATTATACCTGAAAGCAATACAAGCATGAGTAAGACGGGAAGATAGAGCTTTGATTTCATATAACTTCTTTTAAAATTGCAGTATTGGAGTGCTTATTCAAATAAGCCTTCGTCTCTTACCAGTAGCAATATGCTTGATTGTGAGACCACTACATATTTTTCCTTGTTGAATTCTATTTCCACAGCAGTATTTTGCATATATACGGCAAGATCTCCTTCTTTAGGCTGGAGTGGAACATATTTTGGTTCTTCCGTCCTTTTTTTCCAGGGTTCATCAACATCAGTAATTGAAGGAATAGGATAGCCAGGGCCAACCTTTAACACATAGCCAACCTGAACCTTCTCATTTTCCTGGACTCCCGGGGGGAGATATAAACCTGATTTTGTTTTTGATTGAGGTGTTTTGGGTTTAATAAGTATCCTGTCACCAACAACTATTAACTTATTTAGATCCTTTTCTTCCAGAAGTACATTCATAGCCTCATTTTTTCGGTACTCACACGCAAATTTATATATAATTTTCTGATACGGTATTTTTTCGGAATATTTGTAAAAATTTAGATAAGTGGATATATCATTCATTCTTGTTGAACCAAAGGTACCTGAAAATCTGGGATCTGCTGCCCGGGCAATTAAAACAATGGGATTTAAAAATTTATCGCTTGTTAATCCGTGTGAATTTAACGAAGGGAAAGCCCGTTGGGTGGCTCATGGTTCAAATGATATCCTTGATGATGCAAAAGTTTTTAATACCCTGCTAGATGCTGTAAAGGAATATGATCTTGTTATAGGCACAACTGCAAGGCACAGGGTATCAAAAAGCGAATATATTGAAATCAGTCAGCTAAGGACTTTTCTCGAAGCAAGGAGAAGTGAATACAATAAAATAGCAATTGTGTTTGGAAAGGAAGAATCAGGTTTGACAAATGAGCAGCTAGATTTATGTGATGTTACCAGCACCATTCCCATGGCAGTAAATTTCCCCTCACTCAATCTTGCCCAGGCGGTTATGCTATATGCATTTATCTTGAATAAAAACCTGAACAACGAAGAAACTAATAATGACCAAGGCAACAACTCCAGGTCACTTAGTACACTTAAGGAAAAAATGGAAAAGTTACTGGAGGGGACCGATATAAGCAGGAACAAAGTTTTGAAAGGAAGGATAATGGAGCGCCTGGCCCTGGCATCAGTTACAGATATTAAATTATTGCACTCTATAACAAATTCCTTGTTAAATAAATACGATAAAGCACGGAAATGATATATCTGATCGTTTGCATAATTTCAAATACGGGAATATTTGTTGTTTTCAAATTAGCCGGTATTAAAAGACTTGATACTTTTAAAATTATTGTAGTTAATTATTTTACGGCTGCTATAATTGGATTCCTTATCGGAGGCCTTCCGGGAAAAGATGTTCTGGATGCCAGCTGGATACCTATGGCAATCACAATTGGGATTTTATTTATAATTGTTTTTTTTGTTATAGCCCTGGCCACTCAGAAGGCAGGTATAGCAGTTAGCTCTGTCGCTTCAAAAATGTCAGTGGTTATACCCATCACTTTCTCACTTTTTTATTTTAACGAACCACTTAGTACCGCTAAGATAACAGGTATACTGTTAGCCATTATATCGGTTTTCCTGACAACATTTGGCAGGGATAAAGCAAAGAAAAGAGATTACCTGGTGGTTTTACTGCCCCTGATAATTTTCTTCAGTGCCGGCTTTATTGACTCGCTGATTAAATATACCCAGGAAGTACATATCGTTGGTAATAATTCAATTATGTTTTCCTCTGTATTATTTTCTGTATCCGCTGTAACTGGTTTACTTTTCAGCCTGTTCAGGAAGAATTACGGAAAATCAGTAAAGTATATTCAGATTATCATTGCAGGAATCGTACTGGGCATAGTTAACTTTTTCTCTCTTTATGGTATTATTATGGCGCTTGAGAGTAATGTTTTTGACAGTTCAATTGTTTTTGGAATAAATAATATGGGTATAGTGGTGCTATCGGTAATCACTGCTGTTCTGTTCTTCAGTGAGAAGCTCAGCAAACTCAATAAAGCAGGTATTGCATTGTCTATACTCACCATAATATTTCTCAGTTACATTTAATTAGTATTAATCAATGAAAGATGAATACAGAAGCATCCGGGGAGAATCAACTGGCCTTTTCAAAGACAGGGGGAGTAAATTTATAGCAATAGCTGTACCGGTTGATTCAAAAAATGCTGTTAAAGAAATCCTGGATACTATTAAAAAGAAATATCATGATGCCCGTCATCACTGCTATGCGTATAAACTGGGTACCGGGGATGATGACTGGAGAGTAAATGACGACGGCGAGCCCACCGGTACAGCCGGTAATCCCATTATGGGACAGATAAGATCTTGTAAATTAACCAATATTATGATTGTTGTGGTGCGGTATTTTGGCGGAACACTACTTGGTACCGGAGGCTTGATAAATGCATACCGTAATGCTGCCAGGAATGCTCTTGAAAATGCTGAAATAATTAAGAAAACCATAAAGTGCACCTACCATTTAAATTTTCCATATGAATCAATGAATGATATAATGAAGGTGGTTAAAGAAGAGAACCTGGAACAAAGTGACCAGGTATTTGAGATAAATTGTTCAATGAGAGTACATTTCAGGGCTTCACTCGAAAGGAAAATACGGAATAAATTTGAATTGATCGAGAAACTAGAATTCAAGAAGGTATTTATTAATTAATTATTAACATATAGGTGCTAATATTTCATAGTTTCTAACTTTGTTCAATAAACAATTTTTATCATTTAAATCCCTGATTAATGAATACCAAGAGCCTGGTTTCGATCGATGACCTCAATACCGATGAGATGGTATCCATACTCGATCTTGCCGAAGAATTCGAAAAACAGCCAAGCCAATCCTTACTGGAAGGAAAAGTAATTGCTACTCTTTTCTTTGAACCTTCAACACGTACACGCCTCAGTTTTGAAAGTGCCATATCACGACTCGGAGGTAAAATAGTCGGATTTACTGATGCTTCATCATCCAGTGTCACTAAGGGAGAGACACTTAACGACACCATTCTTACGGTCAATAATTACTGTGACCTGATAGTCATGAGACATCCTATTGAAGGAAGTGCGCGTCTGGCCAGTGAAATATCTGATGTGCCAGTCGTTAATGCCGGGGATGGTGCCAACCAGCATCCAACACAAACAATGCTGGACCTTTATTCAATACGAAAGACACAGGGCAGGCTTGATAAGCTGAATATCTTCCTTGTTGGAGATCTGAAATACGGGCGTACGGTTCATTCACTTTTAATAGCCATGTCGAGATGGAATACTACTTTTAACTTTATTTCGCCTGAAGAGCTCCGTATGCCGATGGAATACAAACTTTACCTGGATAAACTGGGATTAAAATATTATGAACATTCAGATTTTACGGACATAATAAATGAGGCTGACATAATTTACATGACCAGGGTCCAGAAGGAACGTTTCAGTGACCCCATGGAATATGAAAAGGTAAAAAATGTATATGTCCTTCGTAATCATATGCTTCGAGACACAAAAGAAAACATGAAAATACTGCATCCGTTGCCACGGGTGAATGAGATACACAAGGATGTGGATGTGAATTCTAAATCATATTATTTCCAGCAAGCCCTGAACGGGGTATACACCCGGCAGGCAATTATAACCCGCTTACTTAACCTGAAATAAACAGCTGCCACCATGAAAGAACCAAAACAGTTGAGTGTAAGTGCAATCGAAAACGGAACTGTAATAGACCATATTCCGGCTTCCAGCCTGTTCAAGGTTATACAGATACTGGGCCTTGACAAGATCAGGAACCAGATTACTTTCGGTACCAATCTTGAAAGTAAGAAACTTGGCCGTAAGGCTATTATCAAACTTGCAGGGATATTTTTTGAGGACGATGATATCAACCGGATAGCCCTGGTGGCACCTGAAGCCAAGCTTAATATTATAAGAGGATACGAAGTTGTAGAAAAAAGCGTGGTGGAAGTACCTGACCAGATTACCGGTATAGCCAAATGCGTAAATCCAAAATGTATAACGAATTTTGAATCGGTAACAACAAAGTTCAAGGTTATATCCAAGAAAAATGTGGCATTAAAATGCCATTATTGCGAGAAGATAACCGACCAGGAACACATGGTTATCCTGTAATTAAACTTACCTGATCCTGTCGTAGGATTTAACTAATAATTCATCCTTAAGGATATTCCTGAAAGCCAGATAACCAAATATTGAAGCGACAATGGGGAAGACAAGCTTTATATTGAAAATAAGCTCTGACTCCAGCTTACGACCTGTGTAAAATATGTAAAAAACCATCAACAGGAAAGAACCTATGAGCAGGAGACTTGCAAAAACAGTGATGCGAATCTGCAATTTTCGGCGGCGAAAAAGGAAAATAGCTACTATGAACAATATGGGTATGGCAATAAGTATTATGGTAAGTGGAAGGCTCTTTTCAATAAGCTCCCCCGCCACTCCGTGATCCACGGAGTATATACCCTGATAATTTAATTCATAAGCCTCATTACCATTACTTACTAATCTCACTATTGGACCCTTCAATAAAAAACCTGATAACGCTGCAGCAATAGCCAGGTAAAGGGTCTGTATTCTCTGGATCATAATATGTAGGATTTTAGTACCACAAAATTACTTTCTTTTTTGGAAATACATCCAATCAAGATAATATAATATTTTCAGGGATAAACTGTTAGTCGCGCCAGAACCGAACATATTACGTATATTATCATCGAAGTCGTAATATATCTCCTCCGAATCTGCATAAATTGAATTTTTCCAGACCAGTGACATTTCGCTGCCGGGTGCGAATCTCCATGTATAGCCCATATCTATATTAAATGCATTATAATTATAATCATGCTCATCATCATAGGTAACAGGTGTGAGTGAACCATCACTATTAAGAAGAAAATAATCACCGAGATAGTCAGCCCTTGACCAGTAGTGTCTCATCCTGAAAGTGATGTACATATCAGCAATAAAGATATATTCCAGGTTTAAAGTTGAAGATATGGTCGAATTATTTCTTAAGCCAAAGAAGACATCATCATTTTCCTGTGAAACATAACCAATATCATTAATATACTTTTCATATGAAAAATTCACACCTGCAACAGCCCTTGACGAAATTTTAATTTCTGGCTCTGCTGACAGCGAGTAAATGATCTGGTTTCTTTCAGAAAAGATCTTTATAAGAGAAACGGAAAAATCAAAATATAGATTTTTGCTTTTATCAGTATCAAATTTTGCGAACCCCATTAATTCTTCTGGCCTGTGATAATACCTTCCTTCTACCCTGGGTTCATAATAATCATCCTCTCCGACAGGCTTATATTCAGACCTGAGCATCAATGACCAGTAATTACTGAACAGGGTCATTGAGTTGAAACTTATTGAAGATCCTGTGTAAAGCCTGGGATGATATAACTGGTTGTAATTAAATGACAGACTATTCCTTGTAGTATATATATTCCAGAATGGCTGGAAAGTGTTATATGAAATTTCAAGTGTATTGTTAAATTCATTGTTACGACGGAGATAGCCCATGTCATTAGGGTCATAAGTGTCAGAAAGTGCTGTAAGTGAGTATGTAACCCTGAACCGGCCGCCTGTTTTGCCTCCCTGCAACCCGTACGAATGGCCAAATTTATTGTCTGTCATCTTCTGATATTTCTGGCTTATCGTACCTCTGGCAGATACAGAGTACTTTTTGGTGCCATCCTGAATTTTTAACTCAGCACCAGTAACATTAGCAGTATATTTTCTGTCGTTTCCGTCCCATGGTTGCCATACATTGGTATTCATAAGGCTTACGAAAGACCCGTTTTTTAAGGTCTGGTCAAGTACTAACATATTATAGTTTGTAAAAGGGCCCGTCGTCACTTCTCTCTCCTTGTTGCTAACGGTATCTTTTATTGTAGCAAACATATGTCTGGTTATGGCGTTAAAAAAACCTATTCCGAGTCCCGACTTTGTACGCCCTGATATTTTGCTTGCATTAAGCAACGAGGACTCACTTGGATTATTGATGATTATTTCATCATTTAAAAGGCTGTCAGCCGCATTATCATGATACCTTGGAACAGAACCAATTCGTCGGGAATAGAAAATATCTCCACGGTTAAAAAGTTCCGTACCTTCCATAAAAAATGGCCTCCGCTCATTATATTTTACCTCGTAAGGTGTAAGATTCAAAACTACATCATCTGACTGCACCTGGCCGAAATCAGGTATCAGTGTAGCGTCGAGGGTAAAACTTTCATTAATTCCATATTTTATGTCAATACCCCCATTTGCGGTATAATCGGGTTTCTTATCATCATATTTTTCAATATACCCGGAGACATATGGTGTGAAACTGAGACGAACAGGCGGTACTATGTCAGTCAGGTTAGTTACTTCACCAAGGTGGTTAAATGTTGAACCTGCTTCCCTGTCAACATAGTTCCAGGAAGATACTTCCCTGTAGCGCCTGATCTCCCTCCAGAAATTAACTCCCCATAACTGTATATTGTTTGAAGGAAAGCGAAGTGCTGAATAGGGTATTTTTATTTCGGCCACCCAACCTGAATCAGTGACCCTTGTGCTACTAAACCATACAGCATCCCAGCTTTTATCACCCCGACCCCACTGTCTTCCTTCAGATGACCTGGCTTTCATATCAGCCTGTACACCTGATGCAGATACCTTAAAAGTTTCACCATTTAATCCATCGTTGAAGGTGCTTATATCCACATAAAAAAAATCAGCATTAAGATCATTGTCGTTATCCCTCTGCCCCAGCTGTCTGTAAATGCTGTCGGGTGAATTATCATACAATATAGCTGCAATATATACGGCCTCATCATCAAACAGGAACCTGACTTTAGTATCCAGCCTGGAAGGCTGGCCACCGTATGGTGAATACTGTACAAAATTACCGGCAACATATGAAGCATCCCACACTGCTTCATCAACATATCCATCAATTACAGGCGGGTTTGATGTTCTGACGGCTGCCAGTCTTTTTGTTTCATGGCTCACCTGGGCTGTAATACAGGGAATATTTAATACTGATCCAATAAAAACAGATGCAGCAAATAATAAGAATCTTAACTTCATTTACAGTTACAATTAACGATCTGGCCGGAGTGTAATCTAATAAATTCGTTCGGTGTATGTTACTATCCCTTCTTTCTTAAGCTCATCCAGTCAAGGTAATATAAAATCTTCAGAGAAAAACTGTTTGACATCCCCGTTTCAAACATATGACGCATATTCTGTCCAAAATCATAGAATATATGGTCAGATCCTGAATAGATAGAATTCTTCCAAACAACGGACATTTCACTTCCTGGTGCAAATCTCCATGTATATACAAGGTCAATATTCCATGCATTATAATTGTAATCATAATTGCTATCCAGGTTAGTATCGCTCAGGGAGCCGTCGGTGTTAAGTGTATAATACTGGTCAAGATAATCAGCCCTTGACCAGTAGTGGCGTAAGCGTACGGACAGGTATGAATCAGCAGAGAAGATATATGCGGACTGTAATGTGTTCTCAATTGTCAAATTATTTCTCAGGCCAAAAAATATTGTTTCCTGTTCCTCATCACTCTCCACATAACCGATATCATTCATTCTGTTACGCATTTCAATCTCATAATCCAATGAAAACCTATCTGTAAGTTTGAGTGTTGGGCCGAAAGAAAATGAATATTGATACTGATCATAAGGTGACCATATCTTATTATAACTCAAGCGTATGTTGGCTGAAAATTTCTTACTGCGATCAGTCGAAACCCAGGCATTTGTTGAAAATTCTTTCCCACGGTGATAATACCGTCCTTCAATTCTCGGCTCATAATAATCATTTTCACCACGCGGCTTATACTCTGCTCTGAGGAAAAGTGTAAGATGATTTATAAAAGTAACATTCGAACTAAGGTTCAGTTCTGACCCTGTAAAAACTCTAGGATCATATAGCATCATATGCCTGTATGTCAGGGAATTTCTTGCATTTAGAATTTTCCAGAAAGGTTGGAAAATATTATAGGAAACACTAAGCTGGTTTTGTAATTCGTTATTACGCCTCATATACCCCATATCGTTATGGTCATATGTGTCTGAAGTAGCTTCAAGTTCATATCCAATTCTGAATGCACCACCAGTTTTGCCTCCTCGCAGCTGAAATGCATGCCCAAAATCATTATCGATATCTTTATAGTATTTCTGAGATACAGCAGCCTGCCCTGAGATTGAATAGTATCTGCTATTATTCTGCAGATTGAATTCCGTACCTGTAACGTTTGCAGTATAAAAATTCTCATCATTCTCCGCATCACGCCAGACATTGGTATTGAAAAGGCTGACATAAGAGTTATTTTTCAGACTCTGATCAAGGATAATCATATTATAGTTAGTAAACGGATCAGTCATGATCGTTCTTCTTTCACCAGTCTCACTATCCTCAATAGTGGCATACATGGATTTGGTCATTGCATTAAATACACCAATCCCCAGCCCTGATTTTGTCCTCCCCGACACTTTTGTAGCATTAATTAGCGCTGATTCCTGTGGATTATATATGACTTCTTCTGTAGGTCCAAGGTTCTCATATGCCTCGTAATATCCTTGTGGTGTGGAGCCTATACGCCTGGAATAAAACACATTTCCTTTGTTGAATAACTCTGTGCCCTCCATGAAGAAAGGTCGCTTTTCGTTATACCTGACCTCGTACGGACTTAGATTTAGCACCTGGTCATCAGATTGAACCTGCCCAAAGTCAGGTACCAGTGTAGCATCAAGGGTAAAAGACTCATTTATACCATATTTTAAGTCAAGTCCTCCGTTATATGTAAATCCCACTCCCGGGTTATCGGGATTTTGCTCGAGATACCCTGACACATAGGGGGTAAGAGATAATCTTAAGGGAGGTTGGATGTCCCTAATATCTTTAATTTCACCAAGGTGATTGAATGATGTTCCGGTTTCCCTGTCTACAAAGCTCCATGATGACTGTTCCCTGCTCCTTCTTACCTCTCTCCAGAAATTTATACCCCAGGTCTGCAAATCATCTTTCGGGAAACGTAATGCTGAATAGGGTATTTTGATTTCCGCAACCCATCCATTCTCAACTATAGATGTCTTGCTATCCCATACGGCATCCCATGTATCGCCACGATGTCTATAACCGTCAGATTCTGAGCGTGGTGGCCTGTCAGACTGCACTCCAGAAACGGAGACCTTAAATGTTGCACCATTAATACCATCATTATATGGACTAATATCCACAGTGAATTGATCTGCGTTCAGCCCATAGTCTGAATCTCTTTCTCCCAGCTCCGTATAGATGCTGTCAGGATTGGGATCATACATCATTGCACCAATATAAATTGCTGAATTATCATAGAGCACCCGTACCTCGGTTTGATATTTGCTTGGATTACCGTTATAAGGTGAATACTGGACGAAATTATCTGCAACATCGGCCGAGAGCCATATTTCATCATCAAGTATACCATCTATAACGGGGGCTTCTTCAATTTTAACAGCGGCGATACTCTTCTGTTTTAACGAAGGATCATCCAATTTCCCTTTCCTGTCTTTACTTCCTGCACTGAGATCAGTTACAGCCAGAACACTCAGAAGAACTATCAATATGGAGATTCTCCTGCACCCTAGTCTATCCATTAATCCTATTTGTCTCTTTAACAATATATTATATTTATTTTTCCGGAATGGTTACAAAAGTATATTAATTATTTTACTATGATCCGACTATCTACGTGATAATACGCATACTTAACAATTTTTAACAGACCTTCTTTGTATCGTGAAGGTGGATAAGATGAATTCCTTGCTTGGTAACTTTTCGGGATTATACCTCAGGGAGGTACAGAAAGGCCTCCTTGGCGCTAAAGAAAGATGTCTCTCGGTTCAATACCAGGTGAAAAGTGCAGAAATATCACTCCTTCTGATTTCAGGACAGATTATGGATTACCTTTAACTGGGTGTAATAAAAAAGAAGCGGTTAATAATTTTATAACCGCTCCTCACTTAATTCAGTATTTACCAACCTAATAATTCCCAAGTATTAACGGCAGGCCATTTTCACCCGAACCAACAACCACAATTTTTGTATTTGGTGATTCAGCAAGCTTTAATGTTGCATCAATGCCTTTCTGTGTAAGTATCCTGTCCGTCAGACTTGCACTTATCGTACGGTTGTAATTGGCAATACCTTCGGCTTCGATCAGTTTCCTATCAGCTTCCAGCCTTTCCCTTTCATTAATAAAGGTCATTGCCAGAGCTTCCTGTTCTCTTGTCAGTTTGGATTCAATGGCCTTTTTAATATCGGGTGGCAGGCCTATTGAACGAATGAGCAAAGCTTTCATATCAATGTTATTCGCATCCAGTATTGCACCGGTTTCCTCGATGATGGTTGCTTCAACTTCAGAACGCCGGGTTGAATATATTTCCTCTGCTGTGTATCGGCCGGTGACCTGCCTTACTGTTGACCTGACTTCTGGTATAACCAGCCTGTTAACATAGTTCTCTCCGAAGATCTCATGTAGATATCCAATCCTGTCATAAAGAGGATTAAACCTAACAGTAACGTCAACGTTTAAGCTCAGGCCGTTCTTATCCAGAACATCCATTGTTTCCTCTGCCTTTTGCTCTTTAACATCATATTTGTATAGTGAATTCCAGGGAGCGACAATCTTAAAACCTGTCCCCATTATTTCGTCCTTTTTTAATTCACCTGTCAGAGTCTTGAAAAGCACAGCCCTCTCACCTGGTCTTATAATGTAGAACATCCTGCTACCAAAAATCAGTAAGAGCACAGCAATAACTGCCACTGTAATAATGATCGTCTGTCTTTGTTTAATTGCCATAATAATTATTTTATGTTTCTTAGAATTACAAAAATAGTCTAAAATTGTTCTATTTCTTAATAGTACAGTGACTTTTTTCTAAATTGCCAGCAGTATACCAAATTAATTATCAATAATAAATATGAAAGAAACTGAGCTTATTACCAATAATGACGGCAGTATCTTCCACCTGCACCTTCAGCCAGGAGAAGTTGCTAAAAAGATAATAATAGTTGGTGACCCAGGGAGGGTTGATATGATAGGGCAGCATCTCAAAGACATCAGGGTAAGAAAAAGTAACCGGGAGTTCTTCACCGTCACGGGCAATTACAATGAAAAGGAAATAAGCATAATATCAAGCGGCATTGGTACAGATAATATAGATATTCTCGTCAACGAACTTGATGCTTTATTCAATTATAACCTGGAAAGCGGGGATCAATTAACAGAAAGAACCAGTCTTACCCTTGTCAGGCTTGGCACATCGGGTGGTCTTCAGCCTGATCTTCAGCCAGGACAAGCTATTATATCTGAAAAAGCAATAGGTTTTGATGCTGTTATGAATTATTACCAGGGGATACAGGATATCACTGATCCGGTTTTTGAATCAGCCTTCATGAGGCATACACTATGGCACGACAGGCTTCCACGGCCTTACATCGTAGACGCCAGCAGTGAATTGCTTGATAAATTTTCAGAGACAGGATTCATAAAGGGAATGACAATTTCCACACCGGGTTTTTATGCACCGCAGGGTCGCAGGATCTCACTGGTACCAATAGATGAAGATATTAATGAGAAAATAATGACCTTCAGGTATAAGGGAAACCGCATCCTTAATTATGAGATGGAAAGTTCAGCAATCTATGGGCTATCCTCATTATTGGGCCATAAAGCAATAACTATTTGCTCAGCCATAGGTAACAGGGTAACAGGCAAATTCTTAAAAGATTACACACCTGTTATGAATGAATTAGCGCTCAAGGTTCTGGAAATCATATAATACACCGGAGAATCAGTCCTGGAGCATCATTGCCATAACCTCTTCAACCATGAATTCAGCAGCTTTACCATTACCGTAAAATCCTGGGTAGCTTAGTTCATTCGAATTTCTCATTTTTAAGAAACCCTCTTTTATTTTATCCCTGTCAGCATCTACCAGTATGGCAGTACCATTTTTTACCAGTTCAGTCCATTCTGTTTCTGCCCTTAGAACAAGGCAGGGTTTCCTGAAGAAATGGGCTTCTTTCTGTACTCCACCCGAGTCAGTACATATTACTGACGCATTTTTTTCGAGCATTATCATCTCCAGGTATGATACAGGAGGAATCAGCCTGAGCGAATCAGCGCCAGTTATTTTTGTAAGTAAGTCTGGATTTTCTTTTTCAAGTACATGTGCCGTGCGCGGATGTAAGGGTAAAACCAGAGGCATATCATTTTGGACTGTCATTTCAATGAATGTTTCAAGTATTTGATTCAGTCTTTCAATGTTATCTGTATTCCTCTGTCTGTGTATGGTTGCCAGAATATATCCATCCGGTTCTATGTTGAGGGCATTCAAAAACCCGTTAAGTTTTTTACCAGCCAGCTCAGCATAGAAGAGGCTATTATCATACATAATGTCCCCTGAGAGGAAAATTTTGGGATTATCAATAGTAAATGGCGGGCTTGCGTCAGGTCTTATTCCCTCTTTAATAAGATTCTTGAGAGCCGCATCGGTTGGCGCAAATAAAAGTGTTGAAACATGATCGCTCAGCAGCCTGTTTATTTCTTCAGGCATCTCTTTCCTGAATGATCTCAAACCGGCTTCCACATGTGCAACAGGCACCCTTAGTTTTGAAGCTGCAATGCTGGCAGCAAGGGTTGAATTTGTATCTCCGTAAATAATAACAGAGTCAGGTTGTTCTTTAAGGATCACTTCCTCTATCCCCGATATCATTGATGCTGTTTGTTTACCATGACGGGCCGATCCCACTCCAAGGTTATAATCCGGTTTGGGTATTTCAAGTTCTTCGAAGAACACATCCGACAGTCCCCTGTCATAATGCTGCCCTGTATGGAGTATTAACTCCTCTATCTGATCTGTATAATCCCTCCTCAGCACACGGCTTATCGCTGAAGCTTTAATTATTTGAGGTCTGGCACCTACTATATTAAGTACTACCTTATTTGGCATAACTAACGGCTCTTGTTTCTCTTATTACAGTTATTTTCACCTGCCCGGGATAGGTCATTTCGTCCTGTATTTTCCTGGCTATATTATTTGACATTGATTCTGCTTCTTTATCGGTTACAGCTTCAGCCCCGACTATTACCCTCAGTTCTCTCCCCGCCTGTATAGCGTATGTTTTCAATACACCCGGATACTCCAGTGCCACTGCTTCCAGTTCTTTGAGGCGTTTAATGTAAAGCTCAACAACTTCCCGTCTGGCTCCCGGTCTTGCTCCTGATATGGCATCACATACCTGTACCACAGGCGATATCAGCGATGTCATTTCAACCTCATCATGATGGGCACCTATTGCATTATATACTTCAGGTTTCTCTTTGTACTTTTCGGCCAGCTTCATTCCGTAGACAGCGTGCGGTAATTCGGGTTCATCATCAGGCACCTTGCCAAGGTCATGCAGTAATCCAGCACGCTTTGCCAGTTTGGCATTAAGCCCAAGTTCAGATGCCATAATTGCACACAGGTTAGCTACTTCCCGGCTATGCTGAAGGAGATTCTGACCATAGGAGGACCTGTATTTCATTTTACCCACCAGGCGGATCAGCTCGGGATGCAGTCCGTGTATGCCAAGATCAATAGCAGTACGTTTACCCACTTCAACAATTTCTTCCTCTATCTGTTTCCGTGTTTTTTCAACAATCTCTTCTATTCTGGCCGGGTGTATTCTTCCGTCACTTACCAGTTGATGCAACGCCAGCCGTGCAATCTCCCTGCGTACAGGGTCAAAAGCAGACAAGACTATTGCTTCAGGAGTGTCATCCACAATAATTTCAACTCCTGTAGCAGCTTCAAGTGCCCTGATGTTACGACCCTCTCTTCCTATTATCCTGCCCTTAATTTCGTCAGATTCAATATGGAAAACAGTGACAGCATTCTCAATAGCTGCCTCTGTTGCCACTCGCTGTATAGTCATCATTACTATACGTTTGGCCTCTTTATTCGCTGTCATACGGGCTTCATCCATTATCTCATTTATGTATGACATTGCCTCGGTTCTTGCTTCTTCTTTAAGAGATTCGATAAGCTGGTTTTTTGCTTCTTCCGCGGACAGGCTTGAAATAGCTTCCAGCTGTTCAACCTGTTGCTTATGCATCCTGCTAAGCTCCTCCCCTCTTTTATCAACTATCTCGAGTTGATTATTAAGATTCTCACGAATGGCTTCAAGCTCATTTTTCTTCCTCTGCGTTTCTTCCAGCTTTTGTGACAGCGAAGATTCTTTCTGTTTGATTCTGTTTTCAGCCTGTGATATTTTATTGTTCTTTTCGCCTATATACTTCTCATGTTCTGACTTCAGCTGTAAAAACTTTTCTTTAGCCTGGAGTATTTTTTCTTTCTTGAGTACCTCAGCTTCATTTTCTGCTTCAGCAATTATCCTTTCATTCTTTCTTTTAAGTACGATTTGCCATAAGAAGAATGACAGAACCGATCCTGCGATAAAGATACCCAAACACACAAGCAAATCTGTCAGACCAAGTGTTATTCGTGTAAGTATTATTTCTACCATGGTATTATTTATTTAAATGAAAACCCGCAGAGTTCCTTCAACTTTAAAAAACCCCATTAGACATGGATGGAGTTGCTAATATGGTTCGGACTTCCACTGTCCCGGTTTCCCGGAATTCACGGCGAACCATGAATGAGGCCTGTCCTAGTCATTTTAAGCTTCACTCCAATTTTTAAAGTGTTGAGTTTCAAAAATGAATGAAGAAACAATGCGGGCAATAAATTCTTATCTTATATATTAAAGAACGCTTTCTTACTCTTTTTCTATCAAAACAGCATCTATCCTGTCTGATATCTCCTTTATATTTTGTGATACATCCCTGTCATCAACTTTGTTCTTAACCTCAAGAAGTTGTATCACATACTGCAGTGCTGCCATAGCAAGGAAGTCCTGTATATCCTTATCAACATATTTCTGCTTATACTGCAGAACCTTTTCGTTGATAAGCCGGGCAGCCTTCCTGATTTTCTCTTCCTCATCCCTGCCTATTTTCAATGGATAATACCTGTCAGCTACATTCACCCTGATGGAAAGTTTATCATCCATTGTTTATATATTATTTAAAAGAGCAATACAATTATCAATTTCCCGCACTAAATTGTTTATCCTTTTGCGTGCAAGCCGGGTACTCTCTTCATCTCCCTTAATTGCACCGGATAATTGCAGTTTATTATATTTATTTTCTAGTTCTACAAGTTCATTTTCCTTCTCGTGAAGCTTTCTTTCCAGTTCCTCTTTTTCTGACCTCACACTTATCAGGTCCTTAAATGTTTCTTCGTACCTGACCAGCAATTCCTCCACTTTCCGTTTAAGCATTGCAAGCTCTTCAACTTCACGCTCGGTCATAGAATTTTATTTAATACAAAATTAACATTGTTCTCTGTATTTACAAAAAAATAAGCTTAATACTTTGGCATAACGCTTGAGTATAATAGATTTGCATTTAATCATTAAATCCTGAAGCTGAAAATCGAAAATGATAGAGAAATTATTTATTATCCTGTTCCTGCTGACACTTTATGAAGGACCTGAAAAGACAAATATACTCCGACCACCACTTGACATCCCGTTAATACTTTCAGCCAATTTTGGTGAACCCCGGAAAGGACATTTTCACTCTGGTGTTGACTTTAAGACCGGGGGTGTTACAGGAAAAACGGTTTTTGCTGCTGACGACGGATATATTTACCGTATCGTTGTTGGTCCTACCGGCTTTGGCAGGGCGCTTTATATAAGGCATGAAAATGGTCTGTCTACTGTGTACGGTCATCTGAGCATGTTTATCCCTGAGATAGAAGAGTATGTTAAGGCGCAACAGTACAAGAAACAAATGTTTGCAGTTAATCTCTTTCCTGAGCTTGATCAATTCAGGGTAAATAAAGGAGATGTAATTGCCTATTCTGGTAACAGTGGTAGCTCGATGGGTCCTCACCTGCATTTCGAGGTAAGAAAATCATCCGTGGAAAAGCCCCTTGATCCCCTGCAGTTCTATAATATTAAAGATAATATCAGACCTGTGATAAATAGTGTTGCAATATACCCCGCTAACAAACACTCTGAGGTAAATGGCAATAGAAATAAACTGATAGTGACTACTACAGGTAACAGGGATAAATACTCTATAAATCATAAAGAGCCTGTAAGTGTATCAGGCCCGGTTGGTTTCGGAATTAACACCTATGATTATTTTAACAACAGCTGGAATAAGTGTGGGGTCAGGATAATAAACCTAAGAGTTGACAATAAACTGATTTACAGCCATTCTATCGATGAATTCTTATTCTCCGAGACGAGGTATATAAACAGTCATATTGATTACGAAGAGAATGTTAGAAATTCGACTTTTATTCAAAAGACTTTCCTGGAACCTAATAACAAACTGAGTATATATAATCATCTGATAAATAATGGTATAATTGAATTTGTAGATGGGAAGGAACACAAGATTGAAATAAGTGTTTCAGATTTTAATGATAATTATTCAACCGTAAGTTTCTCTGTTAAATCAAATCCTGTAAAATCAAATGAGGAAGCTGTGCAACCAGGACATTTAATGCCCTTCGATCAGGAAAATGAGATTAACCATCACGATATCAGGTTATTTTTTCCAGAAAATTGTTTTTACGATTCTGTCTATTTTGAATACCGGAAAGCACCGGCAAACCTTTCTAACCTATATTCTGACATCCATTATATCCATAATAAATACACACCGGTGCACAGGAGTTTCGTTATAGCAATTAAACCATTTGCTGAAACAAATAATGATCTCAGGAAGAAACTTTGCCTGGTGTATATAAATGAAGAGAACATGAATGAGATATCATATGCTGGTGGAAGCTGGACTGATGACTTTATAGAAGGATCTGTTAATACCCTTGGAATATATGCATTAGGAATTGATACAATAGCCCCTGTTATCCGCCCCGTACGATTTCATAATAATATAACACTGGGTGAAAAATCTGTACTGAGAATCGAAATAAGTGATGATTTCAGTGGTATTGGTGAATATGAGGCATTCATTGACGGCCAATGGGCTCTTTTCGAATGGGATCCAAAGAATGACCTTCTGACCTATAAGCCTGACGAGGATTATTTACAAAAAGGAAGAAAACACAGTCTTGAATTATCAGTAAGTGATAACCTGGAAAATAAAGCCCATCTAAGTTTTGATTTTTACTGGTAGATATGTTACATATCAACAATTAAGTAGAAACATGCAACCATAAATTCCTTTTACCAGAGTTTTTCAGGATATATCCCCTTATCAACCTTATCCTGGAGGCTGCTAACAACAAAAGGCCTGTCTTCCCTGTAAGTCACTCCAAACCACCTCTCATCCGTCATGAGAACCTGTATGTTGATTTTCCCTCTTTTTACATATACATCCAGTGAAGTGGGTATATCAAGCTCTGCCTTTGGATCACCTACACTTCGTTCAATGAAATTAACAAATTCTTCTTCAAGGTATTTGAAACAGGATGGTTTAAACCCAAAGAGGTTCATTGATACTGTTTCATTACCTGTAAATTCAAGCTCTCTTCTTTTATCCCAGGGGGCAAATATCCCATCCGGTCTTTTCTCTATCATCCTGGTTTCTACTATATGGACAAGATTACCATTTTCATCAACCTCGCAGACTCCCCGGTTAACATGTCCGTGATCAGAAAGGGTATTACCCATTTTGTACCCAACAATACAATAATTATTGTCGTCTACATCATTGACAAGGAAGTCGTGTAGTATTTTAAAAGAATCGACACCGTAATAATCATCCGAATTGATAACTCCAAATGGTTCCTTGATCTTGTTTCTTGCAACCAGTATGGCATGACTGGTACCCCAGGGTTTATTCCTTTCAGGAGAAGGCTTATAGCCTCGTGGCAGGTCATCAAGATCCTGGAAAACATAATCAATATCCACTTTCCCTTCAAGTGGTTTCATAAATGATGATTTAAACTGTTCTTCAATATCCCTTCGGATAACGAAGATTATCTTTCCAAAACCGGCTCTCGCCGCATCAAATATTGAATAGTCAATAATTGTTTGTCCTGCCGGTCCAACTTTATCAAGTTGTTTATCACCTCCATAACGGCTTCCCATACCTGCAGCTAGTACTAGTAAACTTGGTTTCATCATTTATTCCTTTGATTAAAGCAGCAAACTTAAGAATTTTTTTTCACTACCTTTGGTCCTGTTTCAAATAAAGTAACAGTATTTTTAAGACGAACTTACAACTGATATACAATATCTTAATGTTTAAATAATTATTTAGCGGTATGAAAAAGACAATCTTGATTTTAGTTACAGGCCTGATGATAGCTGGCATAGCTCTCCCGATAGCTAATGCCTGTACTAATTTTTTAATAACAAAAGGAGCAAGTAAGGATGGATCAACAATGATCACATATTCGGCCGACTCTCATGTGCTGTATGGTGAGTTATATTACTGGCCGGAAAGAAACTGGGAACCCGGTACCATGCTCGAAGTTTATGAATGGGATACAGGAAAATTTCTTGGTACAATCCCACAGGCACTACATACTTACAATGTTGTTGGTAATATGAATAATCAACAACTGGCTATAGGAGAAACGACTTACGGAGGAAGAAGAGAACTAAGTAGCGAGGGAATTATAGATTACGGCAGCCTGATATATATAACTTTACAGAGGGCAAAAAATGCCCGGGAAGCAATAAAAACAATGTCTGAACTGGTTGATGAATATGGTTATTGCAGCTCCGGCGAGTCATTCTCAATAGCCGATAAAAATGAAGTCTGGATAATGGAACTTATAGGGAAAGGGCCAGGCAAGAAGGGAGCCGTTTGGGTAGCAAGAAGAATACCCGATGGATATATCTCAGGTCATGCAAACCAGGCAAGAATCACAACTTTTCCCCTTGCTGACGGTAAGAATTCGATTACTTCCAAGGAGCTTGAAAAAATATTTGACCCTGATGTAGAAACAGTATATGCATATGACGTTATTGACCTGGCCAGGGAAAAAGGATGGTATAATGGCAGGGACAAAGACTTTAGCTTCAGCGATACATATGCACCCGTTGATTTTGGCGCAGCCCGCTTTTGCGAAGCACGGGTATGGGCTATGTTTAACCGTGTAAATGACAAAATGGGAGAATACCTTAATTATGCCATGGGTGAAGATCTTAGTGAGCGTATGCCTCTATGGATAAAGCCTGACCAGAAAGTAAGTGTGCATGATGTGATGGAATTGATGAGAGATTATTACCAGGATACTCCAATGGATATGTCAGAAGACATTGGAGCTGGGCCCTTTGCAAGTACAGTAAGATGGAGACCAATGACATGGGAGGTAAACGGCGAAAATTATTTTAACGAGAGAGCAACCTCAACCCAGCAAACTGGTTTCTCATTTGTCGCACAGTGCCGCAGCTGGCTGCCTGACCCTGTTGGAGGAATATTCTGGTTTGGTGTCGATGATACATATTATACAGTCTATTCACCAATGTACTGCGGGATGCAGAGTGTACCTCACTCATTTGCAGTAGGTAATGGTGATATAATGACCTTCAGTAATGATGCTGCCTTCTGGGTATTTAATCAGGTATCAAACTTTGCATATCATAGAAGGATGCCTGTTGAGGATGATATAAAAAACAAGCAGTATGAACTGGAGAAGGGATATATAGAGGAAACAGCTGTAATTGATAAAATAGCTACGGAATTATTTAATACCGATCCTGCGCTGGCTGACAAGTATTTAACAGATTATTCTGTTAAAGCCGGTAATAATACCGTTTCACAGTGGAAAGACTTTTATGGTTTCCTGTTCACAAAGTATATGGACGGCAACATAAAAGAAAAAACAGAGGTTCCGGAAGGCTATAAGTATACGACTCCCCGGTTATCGCAACCAGGATACAGTAAGGAATGGTACGAAATCATTGTTAAGACTACAGGAGATAAGTTTAAGGAAAGATGATAGATGAGATGCGAAAGATGAAGCAGGAAGATTATTTATTATGTATGAATGATGAATGATGAATTATGAATAACCATAACATTATTCCATTATTCCATCAATCCAGTTATCCGTTACTGACTCACCCCGCTGGTACAGGTCTCTGACCTGTGCCGTGGGATTCGTCGAGCTCGCAGCACTCGCTTGCCTGCGGCAAAGTCGCCCTGCTTGGTTTCACCTTTCAATTATTCCAAATCCTTTTCATCTTTGCTCTGCTAATATTTATTCCAGGGTTCTTTATAATTACGAAAACTTATTATATCTTTGCGAGCTCAAAATACTAAGGATTATGAACTTGATGAATGTTGTTGAAAAGGAGTACGCTGTACAAAATAATTTCCCCGAGTTTAAAGCTGGTGACACCATTACAGTACATTATAAGATAAGGGAAGGCAGTAAGGAAAGGATACAGCAATTCAGGGGTACTGTTTTGCAGATAAGGGGATCAAAGCACACCCAGACTTTTACAGTTCGTAAAATGTCAGGCAGTGTTGGCGTTGAAAGAATTTTTCCTATTGGATCCCCCTTTATTGAAAAGATAGATCTTAATAAAAGGGGCAAAGTTCGCAGGGCAAGAATATTTTACTTCCGCGAACGTACCGGTAAAAAAGCAAAGATCAAGGAAAGGAAATATTAGAAATAATATTACAGATATTGTACGAAAAGGCTGCCTCTATGACAGCCTTTTATTATATATCTTTTGTTAAAAACACATGATGCCTGATTACTATTTCAGGATCTCATCTGCCCTTGCTCTTGCTTCTTCCATAATTCTGTCAGCCTGGTTCATTGCTGCTTCTTCAAGACTGGCGGCTTTTTCTTCAGCTTCCTGTCGCAATTTTACAGCAGCTCGGTCAGCAGCCAAACGTGCCAGAGCTCCCTTATCAGCTGCCTCATCAATAAGTTTCTGCGCATTTTTTTCTCCTTCCTGCCTTAACTTGCCTGCAGCCTCAGCAGCTTCCGCTTTTATGAGGTCGGCTCTCTTCTGTGCCTCTGCCATTATTTTATCTGCTTGCCTGCGGGCTTCATCCGACACCTGTTCTACTATCTGATCTGCTTTCTTATCAACCAGGTCACCAGCTGCTTCCATTAATGTCTCATTAACTGTATTACCCTCATTCTGTCCAAGTGATGGTCTCACCTGTGGATCTTTTATGCTGCCACCGATATTAACATTCATCTTAATTATTTCCGGCTGGTAATATTCTATTCCCATTAGTGCAGCATTTGCTGCTAATCCGGTTAACAGGTTGCTCATTCCCTGAGGGAGCATGGATGAAGGTATTTCAAGCTTCATCATGTAATTGATACTTTGATCAAGCCCGTGATCTCCGCTGATATTAACTTTCATATTCCCCAGCCTGGTATCAAAGGGCTTTACATATACTCTGCCACCTTTAATCTCAAAATTTACATCAACGTCCTTAAATGTATTGGAATAATTATCACCTAATTTCATAACGCTGTTGAACTTATCATAGATGGGTGAACTTAATAATTGTATCTCATCGGTGATAAGATTACCACTTCCATCCATTGATTCAACAATAGGTATCATCCCCTCCCCCAGTATTGCTGAAAAGTCAAATACCATTGAAATATAACCATTCATACCCTCGGCCACCGGAGCAAGTTTCCTTACCGTATTAAAGGTATTGAAAGACTGTTTAATGCCCAGCCCTTCAATTGAAAGGTCAGCTTTCAGGCGAGGATTTATCGTATCATTTGAATCATATTCTGCATTTAGTATCAAATCTCCACCAAGTGTAAGCAGTCCGGTATTGCTGACAAGCAATACTCCATCCCTCATGATAATATTTCCCCTTATATCATATGCTCTCAGAGGAAGGTACGTTAGACTGTCAATAACAGAGACAAATTCAAAATCAATGTTTTCAGGTATTCTTATGGTTGGAATGGCCAGTGTATCATCTTTTACTCCTAGGGTATCAGCAGGCAAATATGTTAATATTGTATCCAGGTCAATATAATTAGAATACAACTCAAGTTTACCCCGTACTGTTTCATTCTTAAATATAAAAGGAAGGTAGTTTTCGAGTTGACCCGACATATTAAGATTATTTCCGGCTATATCCATACTTAATTGTTGCATGTTAAGAAATTGAGGTGCAAAACTAAAATCGGCCACCTCTATTTCAAAGGGAGGGACTCCCTGCCTGATAAGTTCAAATCCCGTTATTTCCAAATCCCCGGAAGCATAGAAACTGTCAAAATCATTTTTTTCTATCATTGACATC